>ULSZ01035910.1_pt1 | contig 26003 bp, 21 predicted proteins | sample 1957151 | NCBI WGS metagenome assembly ULSZ01 (sample SAMEA4835721, study PRJEB28245) | human gut metagenome | biome: gut microbiome; material: fecal sample | place: Denmark | collected 2008
CGCCGCCCCCCTCGAGCGCCGCCTTCAGGCGCGGCGCCGAAGCCTCGATGTCCACCCCGGCATCCTTGTGCCGCTGCTCGGTGAGGAAACAGCGGCGCATGTCGATCCAGCGGTTGGCCACCCCGGCATAATTGAGGTAGGCCGAGATGATCGTCGTCGAGATCAGCTCGCCGAAGGCCACGATCGTGTCGTACCACAGCTCGGCATCCTCCGTCCGGTAGACCGTATTGGCAGCCACCCGCTCGAGTTCGGCGAACAACTCCTCGACGGCATCCAGCCGCCGGGGGCCGTGCCACAGGTCGTCGATGATGGCCGCATGGTACTCGCGCAGCGCCGTGATCTCGGCCATCGCCGCGGCGCGGTCGCTCTTCTGCACGGCCCCGAAGACCCGCTCGAGGGCGTTCGTGGTCTTGCCCATCGCCGAAACGATGATAAAGAGGTTCTGCTCGTCGTCGATGATCTTGCGCAGGTTGCGCACCCCCTCGGCATTCTTTACCGAGGCTCCTCCGAATTTGTATACTTTCATGTCGTTATCTCAAACCTAATCCAACCTAATTTTCTTCTTATTATCGCCTACTTCCCGACCGGGCGGTACGGCACCCCGATGTTCTGGAACAGGAAGGCGTACATGTCGGCCGCCTCGTCGATCCGCTTCGAGGTGGGCTTGCCGGCTCCGTGGCCCGCCTTCGACTCGATGCGGATCAACACCGGAGCCTCGCCCGCCTGGCAGTGCTGCAGCTGCGCGGCGAACTTGAACGAGTGTGCCGGGACGACACGGTCGTCGTGGTCGGCCGTCATGACAAGCGTCGCGGGATAGGAGACGCCCTCCCGGATGTTGTGCAGCGGGGAGTATTTGTAGATGTAGCCGAACTGCTCCTCGTTCTCCGACGAGCCGTACTCCACGGCCCAGCCCCAGCCGATCGTGAACTTGTGGTAGCGCAGCATGTCCAGTACGCCGACCTGCGGCAGGCAGACGGCATAGAGGTCGGGACGCTGCACCTCGCAGGCGCCGACCAGCAGGCCGCCGTTCGAGCCGCCGTTGATCGCCAGCTTGTCCGACGAGGTGTATTTGTTGGCAATCAGGTACTCGGCCGCAGCGATGAAGTCGTCGAAGACATTCTGCTTGTTCTCGAGCATGCCGCCCCGGTGCCACGACTCGCCGTACTCCGAACCGCCGCGCAGGTTGGCCACGCAGTAGATGCCGCCCTGCTCGACGAACATCAGCGCCGCGGGGCTGAATCCCGGGGTCATGTTGATCTGGAAACCGCCGTACCCGTAGAGCAGGCAGGGGTTCTTGCCGTCGAGCTTCATGTCCTTGCGGCGGGTGATGAACATCGGGACCTGCGTGCCGTCCTTCGAGGGATAGAAGACCTGCTCGGTGGTGAAGAGCGAGGGATCGAAGCGTACCTCGGGCGCCTTGTAGAGGGTCGATTCACCCGTGGCGATGTCATAGCGGTAGATTGTCGCGGGAGCCGTATAGTTCGTCAGCGAGTAGTAGATCTCCTTGTCCTCCTTCTCGCCGCCGAAGCCGCTCACCGAGCCGATGGCGGGCAGCGCCACCTCACGCACCAGCTTGCCCTCGAAGTCATACTGCGCGATGCGGCTCTGCGCATCCTGCAGGTAGGCGGCAAAGAGGTATCCGCCGGCCGTGCCGACCCCCTCAAGCAGATTCTTCGCATTCTCGGGGATCACCACCTCGTCCTTCGCGGGACGGTTCAGGTCGATGCGCCGCAGCGTGTAGTTCGAGGCATTGCGGTTGGTGACGTAGTAGAGCCGGTCGTTCTCGACGGTCACCACGCCGTAGTCGGCATCGAAGCCCGGCAGCAGCGTGCGGAAGCTCTTCTCGGAAGTCTTCCGATAGAGCACCTCGGTCCCGGAGGTTCCCTCCGAAGCACATACGAAGAGCCACTTGCCGTCCTCCGAGGGCCATGCCCAGAAGTAGCGCAGCGGGTGGTTCTTGTCCTCGTAGATGAGGTGGTCGGACGACTGCGGCGTGCCGAGCTCGTGGTAGTAGACCTTCTGGAACTGGTTCTGGTCCGAATAGACGCTCTTCTCGGGGGCATCGTAAGCACTGTAGTAGAAACCCTTCGAGTCGGGCGACCACGTGGCGCCGGAGTTCTTCACCCACTCGATGCGGTCTTCGGTCAGCGTTCCCGTAGCGGTATCCACCACCCGGATCTCGACCCAGTCCGAACCGGATGCGGCCGCCGCATAGGCCAGGTAGCGGCCATCCTTCGAGAACGACGCCGCGGCCAGCGCCACCGTACCGTCCTCGGAGAGCGTGTTGGGGTCGAGGAAGAGTTCGCCCGCCTCACCGGGCCGCTTCGTGCGGTAGAGCGCCGACTGGTTCTGCAGCCCGTCGTTATAATAATAGTACCACCAGTCGCCGTGCTTCGAGGGCGCCCCCTCCTTGGGATAGTTCCACAGCTCGGTCAGCCGGTCGCGGATCGCCCCGCGGAAGGGAATCTGCGCGAGGTAGTCCTCCGTCACGGCGTTCTCGGCCTCGACCCATGCGGCCGTGGCCTCCGAACGGTCGTCCTCGAGCCAGCGGTAGGGGTCGGCCACCTCCACGCCGAAATAGTTGTCCGTCACCGAGCCCCGTTCGGTCTCGGGATAGGGCAGATGCTTTATCTGTTTCATGTTCGTATTTCCGCAACCTGCGGCAGCCATGGCCCCCAGCACGAGGGCCGTTCTGAGAAATAAGTTCTTCATACTCGGAAGGGTTGAAGGTCAAACGGCACAAAGTTAGGAAAAAATCGAAGATTTTGCGTAACTTTGGCCTTCAAAACCGCAGAGAGACATGTACAACGAACTCCAGACCATGATCGGGCAGGCGTGGGAAAACCGCGAGCTGCTCGCCGAAGCCTCCGTGCAGGAGGCCATCCGCGAGGTGATCCGCCTCGTAGACCGGGGCGAACTCCGCACCGCCGAACCCACCGACCCCGAACAGAGCCGGTGGCAGGTGAACGAATGGGTCAAGAAGGCCGTGATCCTCTACTTCCCGATCCAGCCCATGCGCCGCATGGAGGCCGGCGAGCTGGAGTGGTACGACAAGATGGACCTCAAGCACGGCTACGAGGAACTGGGCGTGCGGACCGTGCCGCACGCCGTGGCGCGCTACGGCGCCTACATCGCCCCGGGAGCCATCCTCATGCCCTCCTACGTGAACATCGGCGCCTATGTCGATACGGGCACGATGGTCGATACGTGGGCCACCGTCGGCTCGTGCGCACAGATCGGGCGCCACGTTCACCTGTCGGGCGGCGTGGGGATCGGCGGCGTGCTCGAGCCCGTGCAGGCCGCACCGGTCATCATCGAGGACAACTGCTTCATCGGCTCGCGCGCCATCGTCGTCGAGGGGGCGCACATCTGCCGCGAGGCGGTGCTCGGCTCGAACACCGTCATCACCGGCTCGACCCACATCATCGACGTCACCGGACCCGAGCCCGTTACCTACAAGGGCTACGTACCGCCCCGCTCGGTAGTCATCCCGGGCAGCTACCGCAAGCAGTTCCCGGCCGGCGAATACAGCGTCTCGTGCGCGCTGATCATCGGCCGCCGCAAGGAATCGACCGACAAGAAAACCTCGCTGAACGACGCCCTGCGCGACTTCGGCGTACAAGCCTGACCGCCGCATGATCCGCCGCATCGAACAGACCACCTCGACCAACGACGACGCCCGAAGCCCGGAATACCGCCACGGCGACATCGTCTGGGCCGAACGCCAGACCGCCGGGCGCGGCCAGCGCGGCCATACCTGGACCAGCACCTCCGAGAGCATCACCTTCTCGCTGGTGCTCGAGCCCACGTTTCTGCCCATTGCCGAGCAATTCCTGCTCTCGGAGGTCGTGACGCTCGCACTGACCGACTGCCTGGCCGGATTCGGCATCGACACCCGCATCAAGTGGACCAACGACATCTATTTCGGCGACCGCAAGATGGTGGGCATGCTCATCGAACACACCTGCTCGGGCACCACACTGCAGCGCACCATCGCCGGCATCGGCATCAACGTAAACCAGAAGGAGTTCGACCCCTCGCTGCCCAACCCGGTATCGATGGCGCAGGCCGCCGGCCGCACCTTCGACCGCACCGAGGTGCTCGAATCGTTCCGCCGCCACTGCATGGCGCGCTACGCACAGCTCGAGCGCGGCGACCGCGAGTCGCTCCAGTACGAATTCCGGCAGCGGATGTACGGACTGGGCGAACGCCGTCCCTTCCGCCTGCCCGACGGCACAGGCTTCGAGGCCGTGATCGAGGGGGTCCGCCCCACGGGCGAACTGCTCCTGCGCCACGACGACGGCTCGCTGCACGGATACCTCTTCCGCGAGGTCGAATTCGTCATAAAAAACCGGGACAAATCCTTGCTGTTACCAAAATAACAGCTATATTTGCATTGGTCTAATCACTTAAAAACGAAAATACCATGAACGTACCTGCAAATCTGAAATACTCGAACGACCACGAATGGTGCCGCATCGAGGGAGACGTAGCCGTAATCGGCATCACGGACTTCGCACAGAGCCAGTTGGGCGACATCGTCTTCGTGGACGTGCCGACCGTCGGCGAGACCCTTGCCGCAGGCGAGGTCTTCGGTTCGATCGAGGCCGTGAAGACCGTGAGCGACGCCTTCCTGCCGGTCGGCGGCGAGATCCTGGAGTTCAACGAGGCCGTGGATGCCGACCCGGCGATCGTCAATCGCGACGCCTACGGCGAAGGCTGGCTCGTCAAGGTCCGCATGAGCAACCCCGCGGAGTACGATGCCCTGCTCGACGCAGCCGCCTACGAGCAGCTGATCGGCTGATACAATTCCGGCAGTCCGGCCCGGGAAGGAGACACCACCCGGGCCGGCTACGCTTCCGGCTTGAGGCTACACAACCCTAAAAAACTACAACCGCTATGTCTAAAGTTACTGTCGTCGGAGCAGGCGCCGTAGGTGCGACCTGCGCGAATGTGATGGCTTGCCGCGAAGTGGCGAGCGAAGTGGTCCTGATCGACATCAAGGAGGGACTCTCGGAGGGCAAGATGCTGGACATGTACCAGACATCCACGCTGATGGACTTCGATACGAAGCTCGTCGGCGCCACCAACGACTACAGGAAGAGCGCCAACTCGGATGTCGTGGTCATCACCTCGGGCATCCCCCGCAAACCGGGCATGACGCGCGAGGAGCTGATCGGCACGAACGCCAACATCATGAAGGGCGTGATCGGCAACGTCATCAAGTACTCGCCCCGCGCCATCATCATCGTCGTGGCCAACCCGATGGACACGCTGACCTACCTGGCGCTGAAGAGCTCGGGGCTGCCCAAGAACCGCATCATCGGCATGGGCGGCGCACTCGACTCGTCGCGCTTCAAGTGCTACCTGGCCAAGGCCACCGGAGCCAACATCAACAACGTAGACGGCATGGTGATCGGCGGGCACGGAGATACGACGATGATCCCGCTGCTCTCGAAGGCCACGGTGAACGGCGTGCCCGTCACGCAGTTCGCATCGAAGAAGAAACTGCAGGAGGCCGTGCAGAGCACGATGGTCGGCGGCGCCACGCTGACCAAGCTCATCGGCACGTCGGCCTGGTATGCCCCCGGAGCCGCCGCCGCCATGATGGTGGAGGCGATCCTCAACGACCAGAAGAAGCTGATCCCCTGCTCGTGCTACCTCGAGGGCGAATACGGACAGGAGGACATCTGCATCGGTGTTCCGGCCATCATCGGCCGCAAGGGCATCGAGAAGATCGTGAAGATCGAGCTCACGAAGGAGGAGGAGGCGAAGTTCGCCGAATCGGCCGCCGCCGTGCGCAAGACGAACAACGTCCTGCACGAGATCAACGCCCTCTGAGCGGAGAGATAACCAAAAAAACGAGGCGTCCCGGGAATCCGGAACGCCTCGTTTTTTTGCCGCGGGAGCAGAAACCGCCCCGCCCGCAGAGATCAGATGCTGATATCAAGAATCTCGAAATGGATCGTACCGGCCGGCACTTCGACATCGACCCGGTCCCCTTTCTTGTGGCCGAGCAACGCCTTGGCGATCGGGGTCCCGATAGCCAGCTTGCCCTCACGGAGGTTGGCCTCGTGCTCGGCGACGATCGTATAGACCATCTGCTTGTTGTTATTGTGGTTCAGCAGCGTCACCTTGCTCAGGATCTGCACCTTGCTCTTGTCGATCTTCGACTCGTCGATGACCCGTGCATTGGCGATCGTATCCTCCAGCTTGGCGATACGCATCTCCAGCAGACCCTGCGCCTCCCGGGCAGCGTCGTACTCCGCGTTCTCCGAAAGGTCACCCTTGTCACGCGCTTCGGCAATCGCCGCCGAAATCGCCGGACGCTCGACGGAACGCATGTGGTCGAGCTCGTCCTTGAGTTTCTTGTAACCCTCCGCTGTCAGATAGATAATCTCTTTAGCCATATTTAAAAAACATAAAAAACAAGAATCCTGACCCTCGCGGATCAGAACCCCATTGCGTTTGTAGAGCAAAGATAGCAAGGAATTTCCGTATTTCCAAATCTTTTTTCCCGATCATGCGCCGCACCGCAACGTCCGCCCGAAGCCCCTTTGCGGAGAATGAACTCCGGCAGGCAATATTTTTTTTTGCAAATCGTTTATTTATGCGTAACTTTGCGCGATAAAGCGCCGTAAAAGATTCATAAATGAAGCAGACTTTCTCATATGTCCTGTGCGGAGCGGTTCTCGCCCTCCTGCTCGGAGGATGCTCCGGCATCAATGCCCTGCTCAAAAGCGGGAAGCCCGAACTGATCTACAGCAAGGCGCTCGAATATTACGAAATCGGCAAGTGGCAGCGCGCCTCGACACTCTTCGAGGGCGTACAGCATTACTATGCAGGCACCTCGCGCGAGGATACGATCTCGTTCTACAACGCCCGCTGCAAGTTCAAGAACCGCGACTACGAAACGGCCTCGGCCCTGTTCGACGACTTCCGCCGCAAGTTCGGCCGCAGCGCCTTCATCGAGGATGCCGAGGGCATGTACGCACTCTGCTTCTACTACCTTTCGCCGGCCCCGTCGCGCGACCAGACGATGACCGGACAGGCCATCATCGCCATCAACGAATTCATATCGCGCTACCCGAACAGCGACCAGATCGAGAATTTCCGCAAGATCAACGACGAGCTGACCGAGCGGCTGCACGAGAAGTCATACATCAACGCCTATACCTACTACAAGATCGGCCGCTACAAGTCGGCTATCGTGGCGCTGAAAAACGCCCTGAAGCAATACCCCGACAGCAAGCACCGCGAGCAGATCATGTACCTGATCGTGGATTCGAGCTACCGGCTGGCCAGCAACTCGGTCGCCGACAAGCAGACGGACCGTTACCTGGCGATGCTCGACTCCTACCTCTCGTTCAAGGAGGAGTACCCCGAGTCGAAACACATCAAGGAGCTGGAGCGCATGGCGCAGCACGCCCGCGACTACCTGGACCGCAACAACAAGGACAACAACGAATAGAGAGATGGAAATCAAGAAGAACATCCCCAACAACACCATCACGCGCAAGCTGGTGGATTTGGACAAGGAGACCGGCAACATCTACGAGAGCGTGAACATCATCGCCCGCCGTGCCAACCAGATCGCTACGGAGTTGAAGACCGAGCTGAACCGCAAGCTCGCCGACTTCTCGTCGCCCACGGACACGATGGAGGAGACCTTCGAGAACCGCGAGCAGATCGAGATCTCGCGCTACTACGAGCGACTTCCCAAGCCGGTGATCATCGCCACCGAAGAGTTCCTCGACCATGAACTGCTCTACAAGGAGGGCAAGGACGGCGAGATGAAGGAGATCTAAACCGTTCGACAAGATGGCATCCGACGCAACGACGCGGCGTCCGCTCGACGGGCGCCGCATCCTGCTGGGCATCACAGGCAGCATAGCAGCCTACAAGGCGGCTGTGCTGTGTCGTTTATTGAAGACGGCGGGCGCCGACGTGCGCGTCGTGATGACCCCGCTCGCCAAACAGTTCATCACCCCGCTCACGATGGCCACCCTCTCGAAGAACCCGATACTCGTGGAGTTCTTCGACCCGGAGAACGGAGCCTGGAATTCGCATGTGGCGCTGGGCGAGTGGGCCGACTGCTACCTGATCGCCCCGGCTACGGCCAACACGCTGGCCAAAATGGCCACGGGCGTGGCCGACAACCTGCTGCTGACGACCTATCTCTCGGCGCGCTGTCCGGTGGTCGTGGCTCCGGCCATGGACCTCGACATGTATGCCCACGAGGCGACGCAGCAGAACCTCCGGACACTGGCCGCACGCGGCGTGCGGATCGTCGAGCCGGAAGAGGGCGAGCTGGCCAGCGGTCTGCAGGGCAAGGGCCGGATGGCCGAACCCGACCGGATAGCGGCATTCGTCGGCGGGCTGCTGGACGAAAAAAAAAAGACGCTCGCGGGTAAACGGCTGATCGTCACGGCCGGGGCCACGATCGAGGCCATCGACCCCGTGCGGTTCATTTCGAACCACTCGTCGGGAAAGATGGGTTATGCCATCGCCGGGGAACTGGCGGCACGCGGGGCTGCGGTGACACTCGTCACCGGCCGCACGTCACTGCCGACACCCGCAGGGGTGGAGCGGGTGGACGTGCTGTCGGCCGCCGAGATGTACGAGGCCGCCGTCGGGGCCTTCGACGCATCGGACGGCGCCGTGATGTGCGCCGCCGTAGCCGACTATACCCCGGCACACGTCTCCGACACGAAGATCAAGAAGGGTGACGGCGGGCTGACGATCGAGCTGCGCCGGACGCGGGACATCGCCGCCGAACTGGGCGCCCGCAAAGGGGGCCGTGTCCTGGTGGGCTTCGCCCTCGAAACCGACGACGAAGAGGCCCACGCCGAGGCCAAACTCACGAAAAAGAATTTCGACTTCATCGTGCTCAACTCGCTGCGCGACCCGGGTGCGGGTTTCCGCGGCGACACGAACAAGGTGACACTGATCGACCGCGCTGGCCGCGAAGAGCTGCCGCTGATGTCCAAGCGGGAGGTGGCGGCACGCATCGCGGACAAACTCGAAACGATTCTCAAATAACCGACACTGCCATGTTACGCCGACTCTCGGTCGAAAACTACGCGCTCATCGACAAACTCGAAATGGAGCTGGACCCGCACCTGAACATCATCACGGGCGAAACGGGTGCCGGCAAGTCGATTCTGCTCGGCGCCCTCGGGCTGCTGCTGGGGGCCAAGAACGACGGAGCGGCCATGAAGGACGCCGCGCGCAACTGCTCGGTAGAGGGGACCTTCGACCTGGAGGGAAGCGGACTGGAAGCCTATTTCGCCGAAAACGACCTCGACTACGCCGCAGAGACGACCCTGACCCGGGTCATCACCCCGGCGGGCAAGAGCCGCGCCTTCATCAACGACGTGCCCGTATCGCTCGGCCAGCTCCGCGAGGTGGGCACCCGCCTGGTGGATATCCATTCGCAGCACCAGAACCTGATCCTCTCCTCCGAGGAGTTCCGCACCTCGGCGCTCGACACCATGGCCGGCAACGGCGAGCTGCTCGCCCGCTATGCGGCACAGTACGCCCGGGTAACGGAACTGCGCCGCGAGGCCTCGGCCCTGCGCGCCGAAGCCGAGGAGGGGCGCCGCAACGAGGAGTGGCTGCGCTTCCAGACCGATGAACTGACGGCCGCGAACCTCCGGGAAGGCGAACAGGCGGAGCTCGAGGCGGAGCTCGCGGTACTCGAACACGCCGACCGGATCGGCGAGGCCATCACCACACTACGCAACGCCCTCGATACGGACGAGACGGGCGTGCTGGCGCAACTCAAGAACTCGGAGACGGAGCTTGCCCACCTGCGCGAAAGCTACCCGGCAGCCGGCGAATATGCCGACCGGCTGCGCTCGGTGATCGAGGAGTTGAAGGACATCGGTGCGTCGGCCGCCGCCGACAGCGAGCGCATCGACGCCGACCCGGAACGGCTCTCGAAACTCTCCGCACGGCTCGACCTGCTCATCTCGCTCCAGCAAAAGAACCGCGTGGCGGACGAGGCGGAGCTGATCGCCCTGCGCGACCGTTGCGCCGCGCAACTCGCCGCCATCGTCCACGGCGACGAACGCATCGCCGAAGTCGAAGCAGCCCTGCAACAGGCCGAAACCAAGGCCGGGGAGCTGGCCGAGCGGCTCCACAAGGCCCGGGAGAAGGCAGCTCCGCACTTTGCCCGTGAGATCCTCACGACACTCACGCGGCTGGGCATGCCCGACACGACATTCGAGGTAGCGCTTTCGGACCTCGGCGCACTCACGCGGTCGGGCCGCGACGGCGTACAGTTTCTCTTCTCGGCCAACCGCGACCGCACGCCGCAGCCGATCGAACGAATCGCCTCGGGCGGTGAGCTTTCGCGCGTGATGCTCGCCCTGAAGGCCCTGCTCGCCGAGCGCATGCAACTGCCGACGATCATCTTCGACGAGATCGACACGGGCGTATCGGGCCGTATTGCCGATGCCATGGGCGAGATCATCGCCTCGCTCTCGGCCCGCATGCAGGTCGTGGACATCACCCACCTGCCGCAGGTCGCCTCGAAGGGCACGGCCCACTTCGTGGTCTACAAGCGCGACGGACGCACCTCGATCACCCGCCTCTCAGAGGCCGAGCGCATCACGGAGATCGCCAAGATGCTCTCCGGCTCGGAGATCACCGACGCCGCCGTGGCACAGGCCCGGATCCTGCTGGGCCAGCGCGAAACCGAGGCTCAGTCCCCCCGCGAGGCTGCCCCTGCAGCACCGAAGGGCAAGGAATCGGGACTGCTGTTCTGACCCGGCAACCGACAAGCCCGCCCCATACCGCCATGGACTCCACCATTCTCGAACTGGCCGACCGCAACCGACGGGAGGCGCTCTCGATTCTCGAAACACTGCAGATCGAGGCCATCTGGCGTTCGGTCGGCGCCACGCCCCATCTGGTAGGCTCGCTCCGCTCGGGACTGTTGATGAAGCACCTCGACATCGACCTGCACATCTACTCCCCTGCCCCGTTGCACATCGGCGACAGCTTCGCCGCCCTGTCGCGCATCGCCCGAAACTCCGGGATCCGGAAGATCGAATACGCCAATCTGCTCGACGCCGAAGACAACTGCCTCGAGTGGCACGTGCAATATGCCGCGCAGGACGGCCGCCTGTGGCAGATCGACATGATCCACCTGCCCGAAGGGTCGCCCTGGGAAGGGTACTTCGAACGGGTCGCCGACCGTATTGCGGCAGTGCTGACCCCGGAGACGCGCGAGGCGATCCTGCGTCTGAAATACGAAACGCCCGACGAAGAGAAGATCCCCGGCATCGCCTATTACCGGGCGGTTCTGGCAGAGGGCGTGCGCAGCTACGCGGAATTTGCGGCCTGGCTGCGGGAACACCCCGTCGAGGGAATCATCGAATGGATGCCGTGAAACATCTCCGAACAAATAGCATTTCCTCATAGACCCGTTTTGAGAAACAGACCTTGAGTCCTATCGGTCCTGACCGCAAGACAAGGCGACACAAGGGAAGTTGCCCGACGCCGGTCACGAAGCTGAATCGAGCGGCCGGCTTCGCGCAGAGTCGGGGCATTGAAAAGAATCACACCACCTTTCAATCGATATAAAGTCGCCTTTCCTGCCCGCACGGGGCCACTTCCAAATACCCGGCACGGGTATTTCCCGCAATGCTCACCACCCGAAAGTCCGATTCAGGTTCCAGATGAATTTTACCCTCGACCAGCGCAACATCCGGCAAATAGATACGCGTACAAACAGAAGACTCACCCTCTATCCACTCGCAAACGAAAGGTTCTGCATCCGAAGGACAAGTATATGATATCAGTTCTCCATTGACATGCTGGGGATAAGGCCGGCTGAAAACCACATCAAAATAATCCTGCGATTCAATGCCGGGCCGCCAAGCCCAATACGCATGCCCGGAAAACAGACGGGCCATGTGTTTCATCTGATGAAGAGCCGGCAACCGGCAATGCTGTTCCCCGTTATAGAAAGCCCCCCACTCTCCCACCAAAACAGGCACTCTGCGCTTGGCGGCCGAAGCAGCGATCTTTCCGAAAATGTAATCGATTCGTTCATAACCGGGTTCAGCGGCCGCCTGCGTATCCACAACCAAATCGTAGGCATGAGGTGCATAGGCACACAACGAATCGGGGAGTCCGTCCTCTGCCAGCGGTATGCGAAAAGTACTCTCCATACCCATATTGCAAAAATAGTTGTGCTCCAGAAAAAGTATCTTTCGGCTGGAAGTGCTGCGAATGGCATCGCGCACCTTCTGGTAAAAATCCGAAAGCTCATTCTCTTCGAACGAACGGACCTCCGCCTCCGCCCTGGTCAATATTGAGCTATACAAGTCTCTGTCGTCCAAGAGTTCCAGCAAGACCTTGCGCCGGTCCTCATCAAGCCAAAGACGCATAAAATCAGGTTTCGACACAAGTTGGTCCGTACCTGACGGGAGAGATTCCACACATCCTTCAACCAGCCGATCTACTACGGTCTGCGCCCTGCTGCCCATAAAGGGCTCGTTCATGATGTCGAAACCTATCACCGATACCGAATCGGCATATCGGCCTGCCAGCACTTTCCAGACGTTGGCATAATGGTCCTGCAGTCCCACACCGTCCGGAGCCGGCCGGTTCTGCCAGAAATTGTCAAAAGCCCTTTGGACAGCCGGGCTCATCAGGTAGGCATCGCTCCAAATCGTCCCAGTAACATGTTCCGCCCCATCATCGAGTGTCGCCCACAACGGCGCTCCGTTATCAAATTTCCGACTGTACAGGTCCTGATGCATGTCCAGAATCAACATAAGGTTGTTCCTGCGAGCCCAACAGACCCGCTTGTCCAACTCCTTCAGGTAGTTCTCGTCAATACGTCCCGGTTCGGGTTCCAGTCTATCCCAATGAATGCCGTAGCGCACACAATTGATGCCCCACTCGCGGAAACGGGCAAACAATTCCTCATCGCCTTCGTAAACGTATCCTTGTTCCGGGCTTTTCACCACATGGTTTATCCCGTTCAGCACCACGATTCGCCCGACACTGTCTACAAAACGGGAGCCTTGCACCGTCAGCCCCTCTGCGGATTTCTGCGATACACTATCTGCACAAGACATCGGAAACACGAAGGCCAAAGCCACAACAAAACGACATACGATTTTCATCACACTCTTCAGTAACAGGTTGCATTGCTTGTAAAAATAGGGAAATATCCGTTAAAAGCAAAGACAAATTGCCCGTTTCACCATCCCAAAACCTGTCTTTGCAGCCGGATATACGGAATCCATGACCTAAGCGACAAACACCTGTTCCGTATCACTTGCCATATCTGAAGCACAAGAGGGTGCAGGTAGTGCTGTTCAAATATCTCCCCCGCACTGGAAAACAGCGTCCGCGCAGGCATTCAGTTTTCCGGAATCACTCCCGGCACAATCCCAGATTCCGACGATAGGCCGTCGGGGTCATGCCGGTCGTCAGGCGGAACAGGCGGTTGAAATGCGACATGTTGTGGAAACCTGCCTCCGCAGCAATCCGCGCGACGGGCTGATCGGTATGCATCAATCCGTTGCAGACCCGCGCCATGCGGAGCGCATTCGCATATTCGGAGACGGTGCGTCCCGTACGACGGCGGAAATAACGGCACAGGGCCGCCGGCGACATGCCGGCCGAAAAAGCGATCTCCCCGAGGGTCAGCTTCCGGCCGAGGTTGCCGAGCAGAAAGCGGTGCACCCGCCACAAAGGTTCATCCGCACCGCAGACACCGGCGCAGGGTCCTGCGCCGGCATCGATGCAATGGTAATCGCCGCTGCGTCCCAGGAAATCGAGCAACTCAAGAAGGATACAAACCCGTCCGACCCCTTCCGCCCCGTCGATCCGCTTCATGGCCGCGACGAAGGCCTCAACCTCCCGCTCGCCCGTAAAACGCACCCCGCTGCGGCTGCGTTCCAGCAAGGCATCGATCCACCGCAGCTCGGAGAGCTCCGACAGATGCACGGGGAACAGCCGCTGCGGAAAATAGAGCACCTCGCAAAGCGCCGACGCACGGTCCGAAGCGGCACACAGATGCAGATGCGGGACCCCTCCCCCGATAAGCGTCAGCGTCCCGGATGCATACGGGGCGCTCCCGCCGCCCACGAACTCGACCCCCGATCCGGAGATCACATGGATCAACTCATACTCCGTATGGTAATGCAGCGGAGCCTCGAAGGCGAGCTCCGAAAGATGGGAGACCGACAACCGCTCGGTTGCCGGCACCATCCGATGGACGATTCCCTGTTTCATATCGGCACGTGGGCAAACAGAGCACCACAATGTGCAAATATACCATAAATAACCGATCGGAACCAGCACTAAATTTGCCTCACCGCAAATTACACATCCACGCCATGATGAAACACCCAGCAAACACCGATGCCGAAGCGGCCCGCCGCGTCGAGGCCGCCGCCGAATCCCTGCGTCGGGGATCGGGAATCCTGCTCACCGACGACGAAGACCGGGAAAACGAAGGGGACCTGATCTTCCCGGCCGAAAGCATCTCCATCGCACAGATGGCCCAGTTGATCCGCCACTGCAGCGGAATCGTCTGTCTGTGCATCACCTCGGAGAGAGCCCGGAGCCTGGACCTGCCGCCCATGGTCCGGCACAACACCAACCGCCAGGGGACCAATTTCACGGTATCCGTCGAAGCCGCCACAGGCGTCACAACGGGCGTCTCGGCAGCCGACCGGATCGCGACGATCCGGGCCGCCATCGCACCGCATGCCCGGCCGGAGGACCTCGCCCGACCGGGCCATCTCTTTCCGCTCGTGGCTCACGAACAGGGAGTGTTCGGACGCCGCGGACATACGGAGGGCAGCGTCGATCTGATGCGCATCGCGGGCTACGCCCCATGCGCCGTACTCTGCGAACTGACGCTGCCGGACGGCTCCATGGCCCGCAGGCCCGAGGTGGAGGCCTTCGCCAGGGAGAACAACTACCCCGTCGTCTCGGTCGCAGACATCGTTCGCTACCGGCTTCTCAAGGAGGAGGCATAACCCCCTCCCGAAAAAAAAAAGAATCCCCGGAGGCTGTTGCTTCCGGGGATTCTTCACTATTCAGGTCCGGGGCGTGATTACATCATGCCGCCCATGCCGCCGGCAGGCATGGCCGGAGCCGGCTGCTCGGACTTCTTCTCAGCCAAGACGCACTCGGTCGTCAGGAACATCGAGGCGATCGAAGCGGCGTTCTCCAGAGCGACACGCGACACCTTCGTCGGGTCGATGATACCGGCCTTGAGCATGTCCTCATACTTGTCGTCGCGGGCGTTGTATCCGAAGGCACCCTCGCCCTCGCGCACCTTGTTCACGACAACCGAGCCCTCGCCGCCGGCGTTGGCCACGATCTGGCGCAGCGGCTCCTCGATCGCACGCTTGACGATCTGGATACCCGTCGTCTGATCCTCGTTGTCGCCCTTCATGCCCTCGAGCGATGCCGTAGCACGGATGTAGGCCACGCCGCCACCCGGAACAATACCCTCTTCGACTGCGGCACGCGTTGCGGCCAGTGCATCGTCCACACGGTCCTTCTTCTCCTTCATCTCGACTTCCGTAGCGGCACCGACATAGAGCACGGCCACACCGCCCGACAGCTTGGCCAGACGCTCCTGCAGCTTCTCCTTGTCGTAGTCCGAGGTAGCCTTCTCGATCGAGGCACGGATCTGGGCCACACGTGCGGCGATGGCCTCCTTCTGACCGGCGCCATCGACGATGGTCGTGTTCTCCTTGTTGAGCGTCACCTTGTCGGCCGATCCGAGCATCGAGAGGTCGGTATCCTCGATCTTCATGCCCTTGTCGGTCGATACGACCGTGGCACCGGTCAGGATGGCGATATCCTCGAGCATCTCCTTGCGGCGGTCACCGAAGCCCGGGGCCTTGCAGGCGGCGATCTTCAGCGTGCCGCGCAGCTTGTTCACCACGAGGGCCGACAGCGCCTCGCCATCGACATCCTCGGCGATGATCAGCAGCGAACGGCCGCTCTGGGCAACCGGCTCGAGCACGCCCATAAGTTCCTTCATCGTCGAGATCTTCTTGTCCGTGATGAGGATGTAGGGCTTCTCGAGCTGCGCCTCCATCTTCTCGGGATCGGTCATGAAGTAGGCCGAAATGTAACCGCGGTCGAACTGCATGCCCTCGACCACCTCCACATGCGTGTCGGTACCCTTGGCCTCCTCGACGGTGATCACACCCTCGTTATTGACCTTGGCCATCGCCTCGGCGATCAGCTTGCCGATGTTGTGGTCGTTGTTGGCCGAGATCGAAGCCACCTGCTCGATCTTCGCGAAGTCCGAGCCGACCTCCTGGCTCTGTGCACGCAGCGACTCGACAACCTTGGCCACGGCCTTGTCGATACCGCGCTTGAGGTCCATCGGGTTGGCACCGGCGGTCACGTTCTTCAGGCCCACACCGATGATCGACTGTGCAAGCACCGTTGCCGTCGTTGTTCCGTCACCGGCATCGTCGTTGGTCTTCGAAGCAACCTCCTTGACCATCTGCGCACCCATGTTGGCGAATGCATCCTCGAGCTCAACCTCCTTGGCGACCGTCACACCGTCCTTGGTGATCTGGGGAGCACCGAACTTCTTGTCGATAATCACGTTGCGACCCTTGGGGCCCAGCGTTACCTTCACTGCGTTCGACAGCGCATCGACACCCTCCTTGAGGAGTTCGCGCGCCTCGACATTGTATTTGATATCCTTTGCCATGGTGTTTTCCGTTTTTTAGATGTTGATTAGATGATCGCCAGAATGTCGTTCTGCTTCATGATGAGGTAAGTCTCGCCGTCGATCTGAATCTCCTGACCGGCATACTTGCCGTAGAGCACCTGATCGCCCACCTTGACCTCCATCTTGACCTCCGAAGTGCCGGGGCCGACTGCGATGACTTTGCCTGCCAGCGGTTTCTCCTTTGCCGTGTCGGGGATGATCAGCCCCCCGGCCGTCTTCTCCTCCGCAGGATTCGGGAGGATCAGCACACGGTCCGATAACGGTTTTACGTTCATAGTTCTATGTTTTTAAGTTATGTTATGTTTTTTTGCTTTCGCACCCTCCTTCCCGACAAGAGTTGTGCCAAGTGCGGTTTGGCAGGTTTTGCGTGACAAAGTCGCAGGGCGGACTGCCATTTTGTCACGCCCGAAGGGAAAGACAACATTTTTCGGCGGATTTTTTTGCACGGACCGAAAAAACGTATTACATTTGCACCTCGAAAGGACGATCTCCCTGCAATGAGATCACATGGTGGATGTAGCTCAGTTGGTTAGAGCGTCGGATTGTGGTTCCGAAGGTCGAGGGTTCGAGCCCCTTCTTCCACCCCAGGGCGCAGGAAAGGGAAGCGCCAAAACAAGCAAAAAGCCTTATGTATCAATGATATGTAAGGCTTTTTCATTTTTGTACGGTTCTTGAAAATGCATTTTCAGGCAACGAGTCCGAAGCCAAATCGTGACCTGTTTTGCTCCGGACCGAAAATAGGCCACGATTTACACACAATGCACTGTTTTACATCGATTTGCGTCGCAATATATCCCATGCTGCAAACGTTTGTTTAACCCCTTAAAAAACATGCAGCCATGCGTCGAACAACCTTCTCCGTGGTCTTCTTCTGCAAGAAGGCCCGAATCTCCAAAAAGGGCAAAGCGCCCACCTATGCCCGAATCACCACCTCCGGCCACTCAACCGAGATCTACACCCGCTGCCAAATTGAGCCCGAACGCTGGAACCAACGGCTGGAACGCTCCCTGCATCGGGACAAGGTGGCCCTGCAGATCAACGGCATCGTAGACAGCTATCGGGCCAATATCCTGGCAGCCTACAACGCTCTCATTCGGGAGGGCAGGATACCGGACTGCTTCACCATCAAGGAGCGGCTGGAGAATCCGGGCGGCACCACCCGACTCTTCCTTGCCGAATTCTCGAAATACTGCGAAAAACGGCAGCAAGAGGTCGGTAGCCGCATCACACAGCTCACGGCCAACAAGTACCACCGCCTGCTGCGCTACATGACCGAATATATCCGGCAGGTGTATGGCAAGGAGGACCTCCCGTTGGAGACGATCGACTATGCTTACATCGATGGACTGAATACCTATATGCAGACGGCTTACAGTTGCCACAACAACGGAGCGGTCAATCTGCTCTGCTACCTGAAGAACTTCATCCTCTATACAATCCAGAACGAGTGGATTGAGAAGAATCCTTTCCGCTTCTACAAGATGAAGATCGACAAGTCGAATGTCAAGATGCCGCTGACGAAGGCAGAACTGGACCTGTTGCTGAAACGCCCGATGCCCAAGAACGACTGGAGCGGATTCGGAATATTTTCTGCTTCTGTGCGCTGACAGGGCTGGCCTTCACGGATGTCGACCACCTGCGGCCCGAGCACATCACGACCGACGAGAACGGCACTCTGTGGATTCATAAACCGCGGGAGAAGACCGCTGTCGTAAGTCGGATTCCACTGCTGCCGCATCCGATTCGGATTCTACAAAAATACGAACGGGATCCCGAACTACGACTCAAAGGAAAGCTGCTGCCCGTTCCGAGCAATCAGAAGATGAACGCCTACTTGAAGGAGATTGCCGACATTTGCCTGATCAACAAAAATCTGACAGTCCACCTGGCCCGACATACGTTCGCAACCCTGGCAATCGAATACGGGATGCCAATTGATATAATCGCCAAGATCCACGGTCACTCGAATACCAACATGACCCGTCATTATGCCAAAATATCCGAGGCAAATATCAGTCGGGAGATGCAAAAAATCGGGAAAATCCTAACGGTCTGATACCGGTAAACGACCGGGCGGAAAGGAACTGGACTGGTTCCTTTCCGCCCGATTATTTTCAGACCAGCCACTGCGACCGCAAAGCCGTGCAGAGGATGGGTAGTTAAAACATCCGGCGACAGTTCTTCTTTTCGTGAAGATCGTTTAATTCATCACCATACAGATCAATTACGAAGCACAGCATATTACCTCGCACCGTCTCCACCCAGCAGGTGGAGGACTGCCATCACCCGTCGTCTGATCGAAAGGCTGACATAGATAGCCGAACGTTCACAACCGCATCGAACCGGTTTGAAAAAGGTCTCCTGGAAATCGGGAAGCTGGATACGTTTTCGACGGGTGGCCGTTGGCACCGCATCCGGCCCGGAGGCGGCTATCTTTTCTCCGTGGGGCAAAGTCGCCCCACCTGTTGCAACTTCTGAAGAGAGCGGATTCGCATCATTCGGAGCTGCCTTTGCCGGCACAGCGTCTATCGTTACGGGAAGGGGATTCGGGAGAAGCTGCGCAAAGGCCTCATCAATAGAAGTCTTCTTATGTGCACTTTGTTTGGATGTCGGCTTTGAAGTTTGCTTGGTTCGGTTCATGAGTACAAATATTAAAAATGAAACGATAGATTGGCTACATCCATTCATAGATGGTTGATTTCATGTACGGATCTTCTCAAAACACCATTCTCGCATGTTTTCATTTCGGCCTCTTCACATGAATAAACGAACTGATGGAGAGTTTCCGCCACAAGATACGACAAAACACCTGATTCCCGACCCGGTGTCCTCCGGAGACCTTGCATGGCCGACAACCGCGCTTTTTAATCCCTGAAGATCCTTGTAATATTGCAGCGGAGAATCTTTCGTTTCGGAGCTGCTTTTTCGGGAGAGGAATTGTCCTCTACGGATGCCGGAACTGTACCCGTCGCCTGACGGGAGCGAGGTGTACCTTTGTCCGACAACCGGCGGTTTGTCCGACAAAGGTCCTCGCTCTGCGAGGCGGGCGGTGTTCTCCCAAGTCGAACCCCAAATCTTCCATTGAATGACCCGTCAGCGAAAAAACAACCTTTTATCTCAAACCCCGAGTTACAAATACTCGTTCCGGCTCAACGAGGAGCAGGATCTCCGCTTCCGGCAGATGCTTGCTGCCGCCGGATTGAAGCACAACCGCAGCCGGTTCATCGTCAAACGACTCTTTGCCGAGCGCTTCGAAGGTATTCCACCGTATCCCGAAATTCTCGGTCCAGGAGAGGAGGCTATTCAACTTTTTAGTGCCATATCACAGAATTTTTCTATTATTTCGCCAATCTTTTCTGAATAATAAACTCAGATAACTCGGACCCAAACGAAGTTTATCGAATTGTTTCGATAGCGTTTCTCGAGAAAATAAATTAATTTTGTTTACACGACCATCCGCTCAATGCATATTGAAGCTTTTAGGCGACAAAGCCATGAAAAGATTTTTGACATCCATACTCCTTATCCTTGTCTTTTGCATCCAGACACAAGCCGCGGAACACCTGCTCTGGAAAAACATCTCCGTCGGTAATATGCCGATGGCGGTCCATGCAATCACGCGCGCCGAAAACGGATTGACCTGGCTGGGAACCGACTACGGCCTTTTCGGTTATGATGGATACAAAATATACGGCTACGGTCCCGACAACGGATTTCCCGGATGCCAGATCTACGGAGTCATATCCCGCCAAGGGGCGCTCTACCTCGGCACGAACAACGGTTTGCAGATTCTGGAGACCCAATCGGGGATGGTGCGATACCCGGTTACGACACATAACCCCTCCGAAATCCGCGCCATGATCTCCGTGGAGGACAAATTGTGGATCGGAGCCCTGTCCGGGCTGTACGAATACGATTTTCAGACCGACGAATTACGGAAATGCGACTTGGATCTGCCCCATGACGCCGTATATGCCCTTTTATACGACCGGGAATGCCTCTACGTCGGGACCTACCGCGGACTGTGCCGATACGACCTCTCCGGCAACCGGATCGAACCAATCAGGCTGGAATACCGGGGAACGGACAAATCCTCGATTTTTGTCAATGCCCTGGCCCTCGATCCCGAAAATCGGATCTTTTATGTCGGCACCGAAGGCAGCCTGCTCACCTATGATCTGTCGGCACAGCGCGTCGTGTCCGAAACCCTGAAGGGTAATTCGGTCAAATCCCTGCAGCTCTGCGCCGAAGGCCTGCTGGCCGGGACCGACAACGGGCTGTATCTCCTCACCAAGGAGCAGGGCACGACGTTGTACCGGCACGATTCGCGCCTCCCGGGCTCCATTGCCAACAACATCATCTGGTCGCTGAGGGTCGATGCCGAAGGCAACCTGCTGGCCGGAACCGATACGGGGCTTTCGATCACCAACACCACCTCGGGTCTGAGCATCATCCAGTTGAGCACCCTGACCGGACGCGGCGACGGCAACCAGATCTCCTCCATGCTGCGCGACTCGGACGGAGCTTTGTGGCTCGGCGGGCCCAACGGCATCATCCGCACGGCGGACGAGGAGACCGAATGGTTCCTGCCCGGGAATGCGAACAGCGGACTTTCGCACAACCGGGTCCGGGACATCTTCCAGGACCGCAACGGAACGGTCTGGGTGGCGACCGACGGCGGGCTGAACCGTTTCGACAAGCGCCGACACCGCTTCGAGAGTTTCCACATCGAGGATGCCGGCGGGAAATACAACGCCAACTGGTGCTACAGCATTGTCGAGGATGCCGACGCCCATCTGTGGGTGGGCAGCTACCTGGGCGGCATCATGGCCGTGGACCCCGCAACACTGAAAGCCGGCGAGGTATGCCGGGCACAGCAGGCGATCAATACGGAGACGGGACTGCCCAACAACCTGGTCAACCGGATCGCCCTGGACAGCCGGGGGACCCTGTGGGCCATCCTCTTCCGGGACGGTTCCCTGATCCAGCTTGGCGACGACCGGCAACAGAGCATCAGCGTAAAGGAGCTGACCGGCAACTACCCCAACACACTCTACATCGCCCCGGACGACGAGATCTGGGTAGGAGCCACCGACAAACTCCTGCGGGTGTCGCAGGCGATGGACCAGACCCGCTTATACCGGCTTCCGACCAGCGGATCGGGAAGCGACAACATCATCGACCTAGAAAAGGTCGGCGACGACCTGTGGATCGTCACCTCAACGGGCGTATGGATCCTGGAGACCGATTCGGGCGAGGTCAACCTACTGCCCGTTCCCGACCGGTCGTACTTCTCCATCTACCTCGATCCCGCAGATGGAAGTGTTCTGCTGGGAAGCGCCGACGAGATCATTCAGGTCAACCCCGGATGGATTGTCGACGACATCCGAGAGAAAAAGGTGAACATCATGCGGACAATCGTCGACGGAAAGGTTGCGTCGACACCGTTTCTCGCGGGGACCGAGCTGTCAACCATCACGTTGAAGTCCGCCTCCAACGAATTGAAGATCGAGCTGAGTTCGCTCGACTGCAACCCGGTAATGACCTATCGCTACGCATACCACATTCCCGGGATTACGGATGATTACGTAGTGCTGCCTCCGGGAGAGAACACCCTCTCCGTCCCGCATCTGCCGTCCGGCACCCACGAACTGTTCATCAAGCATTACGCCGTCGGAGCGACTCCAGTAAGGCTGCAGATCAAGGTGCTCGCGCCTTGGTATGCGCGCTGGTATGCCATCTGCGCCTACCTTCTCATCCTCGGCGGGGCGACGCTTTCGGCGATCGTCCTGCTGCTGCGCCGCGACCGCAAACGTCTCGAACAGCGCGAACGCGACCAGACGTTGTCGAGCATCCGTCACAAGATGGAGTTTCTGACCAACATCTCGCACGAACTGAAAACCCCGCTTTCGATGATCCTCGGCCCGGTGAGCCAGTTGCGCGAGGAGGTCACGGACAAGAAGATGCGCCACACGCTCGATGTGATCCACAAGAACGCCGTCCGGATCAACGAGATGATGCACAAGACCGTCGAGATCGACCGGGTAGACCTCGAAACGGAGGCCCCGATCATCCGCTCGCGGGTCGATGTCACGGAGTTCTGCCGGAGCATCTTCGACTCCTACGCCGAGGCGTGGCCGTCGGTGCATTTCGTCTTCACGGCGGACAACGAACCCCTGACGGCAGAGTGGGATGTCGTGAAGATGGAATCCGTCTTCAACAACCTCATCTCCAATGCGTGCAAGTATTCGAAGGAGGACGCCACGATCGGATGCTCCATCCGCCGGATCGGCAGTTCGATCGAGATCCGGGTTTCGGACGACGGCGTAGGGATCCCCGCCGGGGAGCAGCAGCTGATCTTCCAGCGGCTGTTCCGCTCGTCGCGGACCGCCGAGTTGAAAAACGGAACCGGCATCGGCCTCTATCTGGTCAAGCGTTATGTCGAGATGCACGGCGGCGAGATCGGGGTGGAGAGTTGCGAGAACATGGGCACAACCTTCACCGTCCGGCTCCCCTACGAGGCGCCCGAGGCATCCGCAGCCCCGGTCCACGAGGCAAACCCGGATCTGGCCAAGCCCCGGGTCCTCATCGTCGAGGACAACCGGGCCGTTGCCGAGCTCATCCGGGATATTCTTTCGGAACGCTGCGAGTGCCAGATCGCCTCGAACGGACGGGCGGGCCTCGCGCTGCTGCCGACGTTCCGCCCGGAGCTGCTCCTCACCGACGAGATGATGCCCGTCATGTCGGGGCTGGAGATGTGCCGGCGCATCAAGGCGATGCCGGCCTTTGCATCCATCCCGATCATCATGGTGACGGCCCGGGAGGACAACGAAACGGAGACGCAGGCGGCCCGGCTCGGCATCGACACCTTCCTTTCGAAGCCCTTCGAGGCACCCCTGCTGCGCGCTCTGGTGGAGCAGCGGCTGCAGGCCAAAGACGCGGTCCGGGAGTCGCTGCGCATCGAGCAGATCACAACCGTTGCGCCGATCGTCGCCGAATCGGGCAGCGAACGCCTGCTCGACCTGGTGACCCGCACGATCGAGGAGCATATCGACGATACCGAATTGAATGTAAAGTCGTTGTGTGAGAAGACCGGGATCGGGAACAAACAGCTCGGCCGACTAATCAAGAAATATGCGGGCGTTACGCCGGTCGAATACATCCGCCAGATCCGCATGAAGAAGGCCGTCGTGCTGTTGTCGCAGCACAAGTTCACCATCGCCGAGATCGCCTACATGGTGGGCTTCGGAACGCCGTCGTACTTCACCAAATGCTTCATCGCCCAATACGGCTGCAAACCGAGTCAATATTCGGAGACGCCTGACAAATAGTCCCTTGCACAGACACACATGCGGATCGACGTCCCATATGTTGCATGATTTGTCTTTTTTGTGCGAGACGGGCTCGCCCGGGTTGGGTACTTTTGTGATGACGGCCGGGATGATTACCGGTTCGTCCGACCTATTAACTAACCTATCGAAAAGTCACGAAGTATGACTGAACCTAAACTCATCGCATGGATGCCCCATTCGATGGCATCGCATTCACCCGTTCCGACCCGGCGGCAAAAGGCCAGGAAGGTGCAAATCCTGTGGCGCTGCGTGTGGATCCTGCTTGCAGCAGTGCTGCTCTGCCCGACAGACGCATTTACCCAAAACACGAGAAAGATCACGGGCACCGTCTCCGACGACTCGGGAATGCCGCTCATCGGCGCTACGGTCCAGGTGGTCGGCACCACCGTGGGGATCGCCACGGACCTCAACGGCACCTATCAGCTCGACGTCCCGACGACTGCGGCACAACTGATCGTCTCCTATGTTGGCTATGTCACGCAGACAGTTGATATCACCGCCGATGTCATGAACATCAAACTCCGCACCGACGCTCAAAGTGTCGAGGAGATCGTGGTCATCGGCTACGGCGTCCGCAAAAAGGAGGACCTGACCGGTTCGGTGGCCTCGGTCGGCGAGAAAGATTTCAACAAAGGTATGATCTCCTCGCCCGAAGCGCTGGTCAACGGCAAGATCGCCGGCGTGCAGATCGTCAACGGAGGCGGTTCGCCGACGGCCGGATCGACCATCCGCATCCGCGGCGGCGCCTCGCTGAACGCATCGAACGACCCGCTCATCGTGTTGGACGGTGTGCCGATGGAAGTGGGCGGTTCGGTCTCCGGAAGCGGCAACTTCCTGAGTCTGATTAACCCCAATGACATCGAGAGCATGACGGTGCTGAAGGATGCCTCGTCGACGGCCATCTACGGATCGCGCGCCTCGAACGGCGTCATCATCATCACGACGAAAAAGGGCTCGGGCGACGGCCTGAAGCTCTCGTTCCAGACGACGAACTCCCTCTCCACGAAGACCCGCACGGCCGACATGCTCTCGACCGATGAATTCATCTCCATTGTGAACCAGTACGGCACCGACCGGCAGAAATCGCTGCTGGGAACGGCCCGCACCGACTGGAACGACGAGATCTACCAGCTGGCCTTCGGCACAGACAACAACCTCAGCCTGTCGGGACGCGCGGCCAAGTGGCTGCCCTTCCGCGTCTCGGCCGGAACCTATTATCAGGACGGTATCCTCAAGACCGACAACGCCCGCCGATTCACAGGCAACCTGAACCTCAACCCGACCTTTTTCCAGAACGATCTCCGGTTCAACATCAGTCTGAAGGGGGCCTACTCCAAGAACCGCTTCGCCGACACCTCGGCCATCTGGGGCGGCGCGACGCTTAACCCGACGATCCCCGTCTATTCGGGCAGCGACGCCTTTGGCGGCTACACCGAGGCGGTCGACAACAACGGAGCCCCCGTCACGGGAGCCCTGGCCAACGCCGTAGGGCGGTTGAACCAATACGAATCCACATCGGATGTCTACCGCGTGGTCGGGAACGTCGACATCGACTGGAACGTCCGTTGGGTCAAGGGGCTGCGGCTCCATGCCACCGGCGGTTACGACTGGTCGCAGGGCGAGGGGCACATCTACGTACCGAAGGAGGCCTACGCCTACTATACGACCGGCGGTCGCGATTACGACTATGGTCCGCAACGCAACTACAACCGGCTGCTGACCCTCTATGCCAACTACAACCGCGACATCGAGGCCATCCGTTCGAACATCGACCTGACGGTCGGTTACGACTACCAGTTCTGGAAGTACACAACCCCGTTCTACGCCGAACTCAACGTCGACGGCGTACAACAATCCTCGACGGCGGCCACCGATCAGCGGCACGCCCTGATCTCCTACTACGGACGTCT
>ULSZ01026138.1_pt1 | contig 24615 bp, 16 predicted proteins | sample 1957151 | NCBI WGS metagenome assembly ULSZ01 (sample SAMEA4835721, study PRJEB28245) | human gut metagenome | biome: gut microbiome; material: fecal sample | place: Denmark | collected 2008
GAAACTCCGTGATCTTCCGCGAGGTCGACATTGAAGACGGCGCGGAGGTTCGCGATTCGATCATCATGCAGGGAAGCAAGATCGGCGCGGGCGCATCGATCCGGTACTGCATCCTTGATAAAAATGTCACCATTCGCCCGGGCACGAAGCTGCTCGGCTCAATTGACCACCCGCTTGTGGTCGACAAAGGAGATACCGTATGAAAATCGCAGTAGTTGCCTCTGAGGCCGCGCCGTTCGTCAAGACCGGCGGCCTCGGTGACGTGATGCAGGCCCTTCCGCTTGCGCTTTCTCAGCAGAAGAACACCTATGTCAGCCTCTTTATCCCATATTACAGTCAGATCAAGTATTCCGGCAAGTGGCAGACAGAATTTTTAGGCGCGTTTGACGTGCCGCTGGCCTGGCGGCGGGAATATGTCGGCATTTTCCGCCTCAAGACCCGCCGCAAAAAGCTCCAGATCTATTTCATCGACAACGAGCACTATTTCAACCGCGGCGGCGTTTACGGCTTTGCCGACGACGGTGAACGCTATGCCTATTTCAGCAAGGCCGTCCTCGCAGCAATGAACTATCTGGAGCTTCAGCCGGACGTCGTCAGCTGCCACGACTGGCAGGCAGCGCTCATCCCGCTGCTACTGAAAACGGAATACCGCGGCTGCTTCCCGGATGCGAAGAGTGTGTTTACGATCCACAATATCGAATATCAGGGCAAGTGCAATCTGCAATTCAACTATGACGTGCTGGGCCTTGGCGCAGGCTGCGACGAGATCCTTCGCTTTGACGACTGCACGAACTTCATGAAGTCCGCTATCGTCACAGCCGACCGCGTGACGACCGTTTCCGAGACATACGCGCAGGAGCTGCGCTATCCGTACTATTCCCACGGGCTTGACGGCGTTCTGCAAAGCAGAGGCTCAGACTTCTCCGGAATCACCAACGGCATCGATATGCAGGTTTTTGATCCCGCGAAGATTGAGAACATCGCGCAGAACTTCACTGCAAAGACGCTTCGCGAGGGGAAAATCGCAAACAAGCTTGCCCTCCAGCAGCGCGTCGGCCTGCCGGAGGACCGTGACGTAGCTGTTCTGGCCATGGTCACGCGTCTCGTCGGGCACAAGGGCATTGATCTGCTGTGCTACATCGCCGAGCGCCTGATCCAGCGCCGCATCCAGCTTGTCATCATCGGCACAGGCGAAGAAAAATACGAATGGTACTTAAACACCCTGCGTGAACGGTTTGGCGATAAGGTCTCCGTCAATCTGCTCTTTGACGGCGGGCTTGCAAACCTTGTCTACGCTGCGTCCGACCTGTATCTCATGCCGTCGAAATCCGAGCCATGCGGCCTGTCGCAGCTCATTGCCATGCGCATGGGCTCCGTCCCGGTCGTCAACGCAACAGGCGGACTCAAGGATACGGTCTGGCCATATAACGAAGCGGATGAGACGGGGCGCGGCTTTACTTTCCAGAGCTACAATGCAGACGATTTCCTCGCCGCCATTGACCGCGCGCTTGCGCTGTACTATAATGAGCCGGAAAAATGGCTGCGCCTCGCCGAAAATGATATGGCGGTCGATTCCAGCTGGGACGTTCCGGCGCAGAAATACATGGCGTTGTTCCAGAACGTCTGCGGACAGTAAGCGCCCTTGAAAAAGATATTAGAGAAAAAGGACATATAGAAGCATGACAAAAGAGAACCTTCTTCAGCACTTACAGGAATGCTGCGACCGGCTGTTCGGCTGCTCGCTCGAAATGGCGACGGAAAAACAGGTATATCGCGCTGTATGCGTCGCCGTGCGCGAGCTTCTGGAGGACGACCGCCGTGCGTTTGTTGAGCAGACGCGTGCAGAGCAGCGCAAGCAGGTCTATTATATGTCGATGGAATTTCTGGTCGGCACGAGCCTGCGCAACAACCTGTACAACATGGGACTTCTGGAACCGGCAGGGGAGATCCTGCATGATCTCGGCTTCAGCCTGGAAAGCCTCTGCGCGCTTGAGCCGGATGCCGGACTTGGCAACGGCGGCCTGGGCCGTCTGGCCTCGTGCTATATGGACGCAGCGACCGGTCTGAATTATCCCGTGACCGGCTTCTCCATCCGATATGAGTTCGGCATCTTCCGCCAGAAGATCGTCGACGGCTGGCAGATGGAATTCCCGGATAACTGGCTCGAAATGGGCGATGTGTGGCTGCATACCCGCAAGGACGACGCTGTAGAGGTTCGCTTCGGCGGACAGGTGCACGAGTGGATGGACGGCGACAAGTTCAAGACCGCCCAGACAGGCTATCAGTCCGTCATTGCTGTCCCGCACGATTTGTACATTTCCGGCTATGGCTCCAAGGCCGTCAACAAGCTTACGCTCTGGAGCGCCAGTATGCCGCAGAGCTTTGACATGAACGCGTTCTCGCGCGGCGATTATGTCCGCGCGCTCGAGCAGAATACCATGGCCGAGGCCATTTCGAAGGTTCTCTATCCGGCAGACGACCACATCAACGGCAAGCGTCTGCGTCTGCGCCAGCAGTATCTGCTGGTGTCCAGCTCACTGCAGTCGATCCTGAACGAGCATCTGAAAAATTACCATACGCTTGATAACCTGGCTGACAAGGTTGCCGTGCACATCAACGATACGCATCCGGCACTCTGCGTGCCAGAGCTGATGCGCCTGCTGGTCGACGAGCACGACTACAGCTGGGAACGCGCGTGGGAGATCACCTGCGCGGCGCTTTCCTACACCAACCATACCGTCATGGCCGAGGCACTTGAGCGTTGGCCGGTCGATCTGTTCCGGGAGCAACTGCCGCGCATTTACGCCATCTGTCAGGAGATCAACCGCCGCCTCATGGAAAAGCTGCACTGCGTCTATCCGAACGATCCCGGCAAGTGGGAGTATATGGCCGCTGTCACGAACAGCGAGGTCCGCATGGCGAACCTCTGCCTGGCCTGCTGCCATAAGATCAACGGCGTTTCGCAGCTGCACACGGAGATCCTTGAAAAAACCATCTTCCGGGATTATTATAATCTCGATCACAGCCGCTTCCTGAACATCACAAACGGCATTGCGTACCGCCGCTGGCTGTGCCAGTCGAACCCGGCCCTGACCGGCTATCTGCAGTCGCTCATCGGCGACGGCTTCCTGAACGACGCGAACGCGCTCGAAGCGCTGCTCCAGTACCGTGACGATCCTGATGTTCTGGAAAATCTGCAGGCCATCAAGCGCAAAAACAAGGTACGCCTTGCCGCTTATATCGCGAAGCACAACGGTGTCAATGTCGATCCGGATTCGATCTTCGACGTGCAGGTCAAGCGCCTGCATGAATACAAGCGGCAGCTGCTGAATGTCCTGCATATCCTGACGCTTTACAACGATATCAAGGATCACCCGGAAAAGCCGGTCTATCCGCAGACATTCATCTTCGCGGCCAAGGCCTCCGCAGGCTATTATCTGGCCAAGCAGATCATTTCGCTCATCGTCGCCGTTTCCAATCTTGTAAACTCTGACCCGCAGGTGCAGAACAAGCTCAAGGTGGTCTTCATTGAAGACTATAAAGTCTCGCTGGCCGAGATCATCATCCCGGCTGCTGACCTGTCCGAGCAGATCTCCGTTGCGGGTAAGGAGGCCTCCGGTACCAGCAACATGAAGCTGATGATCAATGGCGCGGTCACGCTCGGCACGCTCGACGGCGCAAACGTCGAGATTCGTGAGCGCGTGGGCGACGAGAATATGTTCCTGTTCGGCATGACGGCCGACGAGGTGCAGGCGCTGTGGCAGCGCGGCTATGACCCGCGCCAGTTCCTGACGCCGGAGCTTGACAGAGTTCTGCAAATGCTGACCTCCGGCGTGCTGGGGCAGCGCTTTGACGATGTCGCCGCTTCGCTCCTGACGCCGCGCTTCGGCGCTGCCGACAGCTACATGACCGTCGCGGACTTTGCAAGCTACAAGGCTGCCAAGGCGCACGCGGTCGAGGTCTATCAGGACCGCACCCGCTTTGCAAAGATGTCCCTCACAAACATCGCAAGAGCCGGCATTTTCTCCTCCGACCGCTCGGTCGAGCAGTACGCCAGGGAAATCTGGGATCTGTAAGCACCACAGCAAATATTCCGAAGGGGCCGACAAGCATCGTCGGCCCCTTCCCTGATGAAATGGACGGTACGCCACATGAGAATTCTATTCGACAGCAAGCTTTCGCAGTTCAAAACGCCCTTCGGAACGCTCAAACGGCAGGAGGTCTGCACGCTGCACATCATGATCCCGTGCTCCTGCCGCACAACGGCGGTCTGCCTCGTTTTGCAGGCGGAAAACGGTGCGGAGCTGCGCTGTGTCCCGTTTGCAAAGCAGTCAGACGATACGCTCTACGATACCTGGGGCGGAGAGCTGACGATTTCCGATGCCGGACTGTATTTCTATTACTTCCATATCACCACGCAGGATGGCGCGTTCCGCCTGTTCAAGCAGGGCGAAAGCGACACGAACATGGAAGACGGCGGCCTCTGGCAGCTCAGCGTTCTGGAGGAGAAATTCCCCGTCCCGGATGACTGCGCGGGCGCAATCATGTATCAGATCTTCCCAGACCGCTTTTTTCAGGCCGGAGTTTGTGACCTGACCGGGAAGATCACACCCTATTGGGTGCATGAGAACAAGGACGACGTGCCGGTCTATCTGCCGAACGCCAACGGCGAGGTGCTCAACAACGACTTTTACGGCGGAAATCTGAACGGCATCCGCGAAAAGCTTCCGTATTTGCACGCGCTCGGTGTGGAGATTTTATATCTCAATCCGATTTTCTATGCATGGTCGACGCACCGGTACGATACCTGTGATTACAAGCGCATTGACCCCATGCTCGGCACGGAGGAGGATTTCCGCGCGCTCTGCGGCGCGGCGCACGCGCTGGGCATGAAGATCATTCTCGACGGCGTATTCAGCCATGTCGGCAGCCGCAGCGCGTATTTTCAGCAGGCGATCCATGACCCGGCCTCGCCGTACCGCGGCTGGTTCCGGTTCAAGCAGTATCCAAACGTCTACGACAGCTGGTGGGGGATCACGACGCTGCCGTGCATTGACAAGCTGAACCCGGATTATATGGACTATATCATTGACAGTGACGACAGTGTTGTCGCCCGCTGGCTGAAGCTTGGCGCGGATGGCTGGCGGCTGGACGTCGTCGACGAGCTGCCGGACGCGTTTCTCGCACGCCTGCGTGCGCGTATCCGGCAGGTCAAGCCGGACGCGATTCTGATCGGCGAGGTCTGGGAGGATGCGTCCAACAAGATCGCATATGACTGCCGCCGCCGGTATTTTACCGACCGGCAGCTCGATTCCGTCATGAACTACCCGTGGCAGAAGGCGATCCTGCGCTATGTGCGCGGGGAAGATGACGGGACAGGACTTGGCGCGTCTATTCGCACGATTGCGGAGAATTACCCGCCCGATGTGCTGCAGGCTGTGATGAATATTCTGTCCACGCACGACACCCCGCGCGCCATCAACGCAATTCTCGATCCGCGTGACGGCGACCGGACAGAGCTGGCCCGGCGGCACTTTACGGCGGAGCAGCTTGCAGAGGGGAAAAAACGTCTCAAAATGGCGGCATTTTTACAGTTTATGCTCCCTGGTATACCGTGTATTTATTACGGCGACGAGGCGGGCATGACCGGCTACCGCGACCCGTTCAACCGCGCGTATTATCCGTGGGGCAGGGAAGACGGCAATTTAATCTCGTTCTACCGCTCACTGGCGCGCGTCAAAAAAGCTTCGCCCGCCCTGCGGCGCGGCACGGTTCTGGTATTGGAAGCGGGCGGCGGACGTCTGATGCTGCTGCGGCAGTATGAGGGCAAAAACGTGGCAGTCTGCTGCAACCGCTCGGAAAACCCGTGGACGCTTCCGCACAGCGGCACGATCCTACTCGGCGGCGGCATCGCCGAATATACCGGCGAAACGCTCACCCTCGGTTGCGGCGGCTTCTGCGCCATGGAGCGCGAATAATATACGGAGGCAATTCAAATACAAATCAGGGCTGCAGCGTGCTCAACTCGCTGCAGCCCTGATAAGACATGAGGAAGGAACCCGGAGCAGGCATGATTTCGGTCATGCCTGCTTTTCGTTCCAATAGCCGTCCTTTTCAGCTTGCCGCGCCAAGCGTATCCGCAAGCGCGGTATCGGCGGAGAAGGTACTGAGATTGTAGAGGAAAAGAACATCGGTCACGCCGCGCTGCGTCATAAGCTGTTCTACATCGTCGTAGTAATAGCGCGGATCGATCATGACGATCTGCTGATAGTAGGGGATGAGGAACGGTACGAAGCTGTTCGCATAGGAATCCTTGAAAATCAGCAGGATTTTCCCATTATTTGCGGTCGTTTTGATGGTGACAAGCGGATGGTTGCCGCCGAAAAAGACGGTGTATTTGTCCTTCGTATCCAGCGCAGAATCGACAAAGACAGAGCCTGCCTTTTCCTGCGTGCTGTCGTAGAGCACATAGTAGCTCACATCGGTGCCGAGCGGCTCATAGGCCGTGATCGTATCCTCGGCGGTGTGCTTGCCGCTCTTAGAGGCAAGCGTGCCCTCAAAGGAGTTGGTCAGGACATGGACGCGATAGTTCGTGATCGGCGTCTCGATCCCAAGCAGCTCCGCCGAGGCGTCAAAGGCGCAGTATGCGCCGAGGCTTGTCCAATGGTGGTCAGTGCGGTAAAAAACGCCGTCCCTGACGTGGGCTTTCAAAGCCAGCGTCACATCTGCATACTGCATACGGGGCGAAAGCGCTTGATTGACGGTGAACAGATCCTCCTGCTGATTGTGCGCAGGCGCGTTTGCAGGAAGATAATCGCGCATAACGAGGGAGGCATTTGGGACAATCATCGCCGTCATGCGGAGATCATCGTGCTTCGCGGCGAACTCCTTCATCGCGGTCAGCGTCCGGTCAAGCACAGCCGGATCGGGGGCCTCCGGGATCTCAATCAGATAATTGTCCTGACAAAGGTAAACGCCGTTGGACTCCTTCTGCCCAAGCAGCTGGTCGATCCGCAGCTTGGCGGAAATCCAGTGGTCGCGCGCAAAGAACTGATCTGCAAAGGCAGACTGCAGCTTCGACATAAAGCTTCCGTCCAGAACTGAAGCCGCCGTCAGCGCCGGATAGGCTTGAAGCTTTCGGTTCTCATTTTCCGAGAAATCGCGCTTCGTGTGAAGCAGATTGACAAGGCCGAAGACAAGCAGAACCACGGCAAGCAGCGCGGCCAGAAGGACTCCATGCAGCTGGCTGTTGCGCTGAAGGATCAGCTGCTGCTTTTCAGAGTCCTGCCTGCGCTTTTTTTGCGGATTCATGGGATCACCTCGCTTAGAACTGAGCATAGAGGAAGGATTGATAGGTGGCGTTCGTCATATACGGGACGCAAAGCAGGAAAATGCCGATCAGAAGCAGCGCAGAAAGCACAAGGCCAGGACTGCGCCGCGAGAACACGAGATGCCGGTAAAGCGTCCGAATCCATGGGCCGCAGCCAAGAATGCCGAGTACAAGAAGCTTCCAGTTTGCTGCAAAATAGTATTTTGCGGTGGAATCCCAAAACGCGCGGCTCCCGGTACCGAACATCCGCCCAAGATAGAAAAGCGCCGAGGAAAAATCAGGAGAGAAGAACAGCACCCAGCCGACGATGACGGCCAGCAGCGTCAGAATATGGCGAATCGGGGAGGGCGTCTTTGCAAGGATGCCTTTGAGCGGATACTTTTCCAGCAGCAGCAAAATCCCGTGATACAGGCCCCATGCCACGAATGTCCACGACGCGCCGTGCCACAGGCCGGTCAGGATCCAGACGATCAGCAGGTTGCGGATGCACTTTGGCGTGCTTACACGGCTGCCGCCAAGCGGGATATACACATAGTCACGGAACCAGCGGCCAAGGGAAATGTGCCATCTGCGCCAGAACTCCGTCAGGGAAGCAGAGAGGTAGGGATGGTCGAAGTTGGCGTCAAAGTCGAAGCCGAACAGCTTCGCCATGCCGATGGCCATGTCGGAATAGCCGCTGAAGTCGAAGTAGAGCTGAAGCGAATAGCAGATCGCGCCGAGCCACGCCGACCCGCCGGAAAGCGAACCGGATGAGAGTGCGGAAATACTCTGGAACGCGGCACCGAGATTATCGGCCAGCAGAACCTTTTTCGCAAGGCCAAGAACGAGCATCGGGACAGCTTCGGAAACCTTGTACAGCGTCACCGGATGCGATTTCAGCTGCGGCTCGAACTGTGCGTACTCGACGATCGGGCCGGAGATCATTTTCGGGAAAAAGCTGACATAAAGGCAGAAATCCAGCGGATTTTTCTGCGCGGGCGCGCGACGGTGGTAAACGTCCGAAAGATACGACAGGTTCTGGAAGGTGAAGAAGGAAATGCCGAGCGGAAGCGCCGCAGACGGCGCGTTCAGCGTGAACGGCAAAATGGCGTTGAGCGTTTCGATGGCAAATGCGGCGTATTTGTAAAAGCCGAGAAGCAGCAGATTGAACAGCACGCCGATCACAAGAAGGAATTTTGTGCCGCGCCGCCCCAATTCTGCGCAATTGCCGATGTCCAGGCCGACACAATAGTTGAAAACCGTTACCAGCAGCAGAAGCAGCAGATAGACCGGAGAACCCCATGCATAAAAAACGAAGCTGATCAGAACAAGAAGTGCGTTCTTGCAGACACGTGGGCAGACCAGGTACAGGATCAGGCTGACCGGGAGAAACGCGAAGACAAAAAAGAGCGTGCTCAGATTCACGACGGTTCCTCCTTAAAGCGCTTTCAGAAACGCCTGCGCGGCAGCGGCTGCGTTCTCATGCACAACGAACAGGATATAATTGCCCTGTATCTCCACAACGGAGTTGGAGAGCAGATCATACTGTTCAACGCCATAGCCCTCGAAGCTCTTCATCTGCGTCTGCCTGCGGGCCTGAATGGCGTCAGAAACGGACGTCTGCTGCGAGAGATCGGAGAGCTTGACGAGCAGCAGCTCCCGTGCCCCCATATTTGTGGCCGGATAATAGAGCAGGCAGCCGTCCATTTCAGACGGTGCAAAGCCATAGAGCCGCCGCACCATCTGCGCGTCCGCCTCCTGCATATCCGTCAGATCGATCGATTGCAGAACGGCACTGCTGACGGCGTCAAAGGACGCGCTGCTCTGCCGGTTCTGCATCGTCTGCGTGTAGAGAAAGCCCGCGGTCGCCAGAGCGGCGGCAAAGGCGAAAATGCGCAGGAGGATGCTCACGATTCCCACGCGGCGGGCCGCAGGCTGCGCAGCAGCAGTGTCCGGAGCAGGCACGTCTTCTGTGACAGCGGACTTTTCCGGCGCGGTGGGCTTGTTGGCTTCCGGCGTTTTAACCGGCTCGCGGATGGGCTGCGGGTCGGGAATGGGGGCAGCGGCGGTTTTGCGGCTGGCCGGAGCGTTGTCCAAAAACTCCGAAAAGTCGACCCCATCGATCACAAGCGGGGCGGATGGGGCAGGGGAAGCGGGCTGCTTCTGCGCCGGAACAGCCTGCTTGGCCGCTTTTTTTGTGGGTGCAGAGCCGAATTCGGCCAGAATATCGTCAATCGCCTGCTCCTTCAGCTCCGGCGAAAGGCTGCTTCCGCCGCGCAGGAGCAGGTCATTCAGCTGCGGATTCGTTTGATTCAAGGGCAAAGACATCATCATATACCTCAGCAATCAGTTCGGTACCCCAAAGCGGGTAAAAGCCGCCCAGCAGGTGCACGCCGTCGTCCTGATAAAGATCCGTGTGTTCTTCGCAGAGCTGCGTAATGTCCACGTACGGCGTGCCATTTTCCTCGCAAAAGGCGCGCACGGCGTCGTTGTAGTCCGGGATCTCCCGCCATGCGGGGCCGCGCTTGAACGCGGGTTCAAGGGCGGGGATGATGGAGCAGACATAGACCGTGGCGTTCGGAAGGTGCTCCTTGAGCAGGGCAAGTGTGTTGTTGATTTCGTTTACATAATCCTCTGGCGTTGGCCAGTACCCGATGCCGACGTCATTGATGCCATAGGTCAGGAAAATGATCGACGGATTCAGCGCGACAAGCTCCTCCAGGTGGTCAATGACCTTTTTGATGGTCGCGCCGGAGTCGGCGAACACGCGCTCAGGGGCCAGATAGCCATAATAGGTGAAGCCTGACGTTCTGGAGTCGCCGAGCATGGCGTAATCCTCAAACAGCGACCAGACGGAAATTTCTCCGCTGTAGAGCTTTGCGCGCCATTCGTCCCGCATCGCATCCAGCTCCGCCTGACGGATGGCCTTGAGCTCCGCTTCCACGTCGTCGGGGCTGTGTGCCTCCTGCTCCTGAAGCCATTGCACGCCGGATGCGACCTCCGCATCCGTTGCGGAGGCAGCGGCGCGCTTCGCCGGGAACACAAAAATCCATAAAATCAGCAGCAAAAAAAGAACCAGAGGCAAAAGCGTCAGCATCCTCCAGCTCCAAGCCCTCGCATTCATCAGCGTACCCCCCAGAGGCGAAAGTCAACCGGATATCAAGCCTGACCATTATAGTATAGCGTCACCGGTTTGTCTACAAAAATTGACAAAATACGCGCTGATTTTTTCGGGGGTGAGCTTTTGGCGAGGAGATAAAACCCCCGCAGCCGAAGCTGCGGGGGAGCGCTCATACTGTATGCTGTTCGGATTTCGTGTCAGCCCTGATAGGTTCTGTATCATTCTTTTGTTCCCGTATGTTTTCCACCTGATACACAGCTCGCATGATGTCGCTGAGCTGTTTTTTGATGTCCTCCTCGGAGCACTTTTTGCCGCTTGTGAACCAGCTGCGCAGACTTTCGGAAATACCGCCCGCAAAGAATGTCGCCATGACCTCCGGGGAAGCTGGCATACGGTGGCCGCGGGCCTGAACCTGCTTGAGCTTCTGGCAGATGTCCGGCATCACCTGCTGGGACATGATGTTGAGCAGCAGCAGTACAAGGCTGCCCGACCGGATCGCGGAGCGGATCAGCTTCTGGTTCGCTTTTGCAAATTCAAATACATAATCCAGCATTTTATTGTAGAAAGCCACCGGGTCATCCGTAGGGCTGTCCTGCCGGATGCGTTCGTTGTACTCATTGATGGCCTCTTTTACAATGAATGCCAGCAGCTCGTATTTATCGGCGAAATGCTTATAGAAGGTAGACTTCCGGATCATCGCCCGGTCGCACAGCTCTTTGACCTTGATGTCCTCAAAGGGCATCTCCTCCATCATTTCAATCAATGCCTTTGTCACGGACATATACGGAAAGAATTCCACCCCGTTCTTTGAATGGAATCCGGAGCTATTTTGAAATCCCGAAATTCTACTATGCAGAGAAGAAACGGGTGATTCGCACAGAAGCAATACACGCCCTCATGCGGCAGCTTGTCGGAATGGGCGTTTTTCAGGACAAAGAAGACGTTCGGAAAGAGGCGTTGACGGACTACGATGTGATGCTTCCACCTACAGAATAAGCGAATGGGACTGCTAGGCGAAGATACATATTTGTTATACTCGCATGAATTTAGAGTTTTATTATCTGATCTATCGCATAAAGCGGCAGATTCACAAGCCGTTCTTCTTTTTTGTAGTCTGCCATAGAGGTGCGGACAGAAACTTCAGGTGAAAATTTTTCCTGATATGTTTTCAGGCTTTTTGCTCGGAGGTTTACTTCTGCCTTTACTTCAACAGGTACAATTCGCTCGCCCGTATCAACGACAAAGTCAATCTCGCAGGAGCCTCTGTCATTGGTGTAGTAATATACATCCAAATCCTCAATCGTTTTCAGCTGCTGACAAACATACTGCTCCGTAAGGGCGCCTTTAAACTCAACAAAAAGGTCATTGCCGTCAAGTAAAGTACGCTGGCGAAGTCCAGCCATGCAGCCCAGAAGCCCGACGTCCACCACAAATAGCTTAAATGCTTTCAAATCCTCATAAGCCCGCAGGGGGATGCCCACTGTATTGACACGGCTTACCTTATGAACAAGGCCACAGTCACTGAGCCATAGAAGGGCGGTTTCGTAGTCTTTTGCACGTGCACCTTCACGCACGAGGCCGTATATAAACTTTTTGTTTTCTTTTGCCAACTGAGAAGGAACACTATTCCATAACATACGCAGTCTTGGAACGATCTCATTGGGAGCGTGTTTGGAGAAATCCTGTTCATAGGCTGCAAGGATCCGCTTCTGAATATCACGAACTTCATTAAAGTCTTTGTTTTCGGCAAAGCTTTGTACGGCTTCAGGCATTCCGCCGACAAAATAATAGTGCTTCAAAGCATCAATATATGTTTGCTTGAAACTCGTGATCATTTGGAAGTCTTGGCTATCCAGAAGTGCGGCAAATTGCTCTTTGCCGGTTGCCATCAGAAACTCTTTGAAAGAAAGGGGATACAGCTTTAAGAAATCCACCTTACCAACGGGGAAGGACGTGCCTTGATGCAACGCAATACCGAGCAAAGAACCGGCGCATACAATGTGATACTGCGGCGCATTTTCATAGAAATATTTGAGAGATGCCAAGGCTCGTGGAACTTCCTGTACTTCATCAAAAATCAACAGAGAATTGTTGGGGTCGATCTTATGGCCTGCATAGAGTTCCAAGCCCATAATTAAACGATCCGTATCCAGATCAGACGCAAACAGCTCAGCCATTCTGGAATTGGAGTCAAAATTGATATATACGGTATCTGCATACGCCTGTCTGCCAAACTCCTTCATCAGCCAAGTCTTACCGACCTGCCGAGCGCCTTCAATAATCAAAGGCTTCCGGCGTTTGCTTTGTTTCCATTTTAATAGCTTTTCTATGGCGATTCGGTACATATATGCACCTCCATCCTTATGATTCAAGGATAGTATAGCATAGAACCACAAAAAATACAACGAAATTTAGACTGATAGTCACACTTTTTGCGACGAATTAAGGTTGAACGCTTCTAAAGGCGTTTTCTATGCGTGCTTATGTAGTTGGCGCTGAAAAAAGAAGGCCTGTTCTGAATATATTACAGCGGCGCAGATTCTGCGCCGCTGTAAACAAAGAATAGGGGGGAAATCACAGGAGACACGCTGCCTGCCAGCTCTCGCCCATACCGGCCAGATGCAATCCCTCTTTGCCGGTGTTGTGCATCAGGTCGCGCAGATCGAGCAGCAGCGCTTTACGCAGATACTCGATTCCTTTTTCGCGCAGCCCGTTTTGCAGGGCAAAGAGCGCATGACTGGCAAAACTCAGCGTAGAGTCGTGCAGACAGAGCGGTTCAAAATCGTTCCATGCCTGTATTTTTTCTTCCTTTGTGAAAAGCTTTGGCAGGCGCGTCATGAGAAGCAGCACGTCGGCCTGCTTCACAACTTTATATCGCTGTAACCGGTCGAAGCAAACATAATGATAGCTTGCGCCAAGATTTGGCTTTAGTGTTGCAATATCCACCGGTTCTAGCAGATGGAACGTTTCGTCCTGTGCAAGATGCCCGCTGTCCGGATCATGCGGCCAGATGATCGCATCATGAAGTGTCTGCCATGATGCAATTTCTTCTTCCGACAAGCCGAGATCCAGATATGCAGGTTTACCTTGCAGCGCTTTTGCCGCATCTATGGCAAGCGCCAGATTATGCTGCACCATGACGTTCGTGAAAAGATTGTTGCGCGTGATACCGCAGTATTCATCAGGTCCCTTGCAGAACATCAGATCCGCCTGTGTGTGCGCACGGTTCCAGGTGTACCGGCTGGCCCAGAAGCGGGCGGTTTCAATGAATACGGGTGCAGCCTTATGCAGATAAAATTCTTCATCTCCGGTTTCCCGGCAGTATTCGCCCAAGGCATAGGCCACGTCCGCCGTGATATGAACCTCGCTGCACCCAATGTCCCATGTTTCGCACTGTTCGCTGCCATCGAGCGCCGCCATCCAGGGATACCGCGCTCCGGCAGCGTTCATCTTTTTTGCATGATCTCTGGCCGCGTCCAACGCATTTGCACGGTACAGGCACAGATTTTTTGCGGCTGTTTTATCATTCTTCAGGAAGAACGGGAGCATAAACAGGTCTGTATCCCAGAAGTAACAGCCCTTATACCGTGCATGGGTCAAACCTCTTGCGCCGATGGAAACGGTCGGATCATGTGCGGCGCAGCTTGCCATAAGCTGAAACATCGAATAGCGCAGACCGGTTTGCAGTTCTTCATCGGGAAGCGTTCTGCCGCAATTCTGCCATGTATGCGACCACGCGACAGTATGCGCGCCCCAAAGCGCGTGGAAACTCCAATCACCCGGAGCAGCCGCAATGCGCTCATCCGCATCACGGCTTGTACGGATGCAGACCAGTTTTTCGACTACCAGCGTCTGTCCGGCAGCTGCATGAGCGGTCAGCGGACAGGTGACTTCTGCACCGCTGTTCTGCACGATTCCCTGCGTAAATTCCGGCGCATGAAATTGGACTTCCTGTTCAATGCGTAAGCCTGTTCCGACAGTTTCAAACGTACAGGAGAACAGGCTGCCATTGTCCGTCACAAATTGCAGTGGGGCGAGCTGCACCAGCTCCGTATTTTCCTTTACTTGGTCATCCGGGATCGGGCTGTTGCAGCTTGAAAGATTGATGCCGCTGCGCAGTTCAAGCTCCACATCACTTTGAACATGAATTTCAAACCGCTGCATCAAAAGCGCAGGCAGCTCTTTCGGGAAAAAGCGCGTGTATCGCACGTCCGCGCGCGTATCTCCAGCTGCCAGTGTAAAATCTGCATGGAAGCTGGCTGATTTCAGATCAAGCGTCCGATGGATTGGGGAAGCAAGCACAGCGGTCGTGCCATTCAAAAGCAGCGTTTCGCAGACGGGAGACGGAAGATTCACAAAATCGGTGATTCCGTCCTTGATTTCTCCGAAAATTCCCGCAAGAAATAAGCCCTGTTGTGTCGGACGGGAATCCGGTTCAAAGGGCAAATACCCTCGAACGCCCATACGCCCATTTCCAAGAAAAAAGACGCTCTCTAAAAAATCGTCATTCCAGCCGGCTGCCTCAGAGCAAATCTCCCATGGCAGCAGTTTCAGATCGTTCCGCATGATGACCCCTCCTTACAAGCCGTCAGCAGCGCATGACACAGGAAGCCTGCGCAGGTGGCAAATGCGCTGCCGGTCGTACACTCGCCGGTGTCCGCGTCAACGCTCTCACAGGCGATTCCGTTGTCCATCGGCATGATTGTCAGTTCGCGCAGCGCCTGCTCCGCATGACCACAAAGAAGGCTGTTGCACAAGCTCAATACCCAAGGCCAGGGCGCGTGCGGGCAGCCGATCTCTGCAATGGGCTTTCCGGCAAAGTTGAATTTATAATCTGCCGAGCGGATCATGCGAACAGTATTTTGCCAGATCACATCCGTCCTTTCGCAGAAGCCGTAATACGGCAAGAGCTGCAAACTTCCGGGCGGCTCATCATAGACATCGTGATGCCCGGCCAGATCGACCGACCATGCAAAATACGGCTGTTCGTCTGCATCCTTTTTGACGCAATGCGTGAAAATCGCCGCGCGCACAGCGTCTGCTTCCGCAAGCAGCGATCCGCGTTGTGCCGGCCGCCAGTCTGCCAGCAACTGCAACGCACGCCAGACAAGCACATTGTCATACGTCAGGTACGGATGCACGATCTCATCATCCGTTGGCTGCAAGAACGTTTCATAAAGCGCAGTATCCGGGTGACGCGCTTCCCGTAGGCGCGCCAAAATCAGCGAAAGACCATCCTGTACAAAGCGTTCCTGCAAAAATGCTTCATCGTGCGTTTCGGAAAGGTACGCTTGGAGCGCCAGAACCGGCGCGACCAGCTCATCCAGCTCGAACCCTGGTTCCAGCATGGTCCCGTCGATAAACCGGGAATGTACGCCGATGTTCTGCCGCTGGCGGGTGAAAACATAGGTCAGGACTTCTTTTGCAAGCGCAGCGTCCGCACGCAGGATCGTTGGGAACGCCCACAGAAGCGAATCCCTGTCCCAATAAGCGGCGCTGACATAGTAGCGTGTGGATCGGCTTGTCGCACAGATCAGTTCCTCGGTATCGAATGTCCGGCCGGTCGCATAAAACAGGCAGAAGAACTGGTTGACGTTATAGACCTCCGTCAGCTCTGTCGTCGGAAGCTGCACGGTGCGCTTGTCTAGCCAGTCTGCTGTTTTCCGATACAGCCAATCCCAGCCGCGGCGAAGCTGCTCCTTCGCGCTGGTCGCAGCGGCGACTTCTTCAAAGCCAAGACCCCAGAAAATCGTGAACGCTTCTTCCTGCCCAGCTTTGGCGTTGAGCTCACAGGAAATTTGATAGGAAATGCCATCCTCTGTCTGCGCCCATTCACTTTTGCCTGCATGGTCCGACATAGGCGCAAGCGCAAATGCCGGGAAACCGACGCGGTAATCCATGATAAAGCTGCTGTTCCACGCGCTCTCATAAATGTACGCCTGACCGGTCAGTTCTTTATCCTCGTTGACGCAATGAACACTTTTACTCCATAGACCGCGCGCACCAAGTTTTAAGCGGCAATCTGTTCGCGCTGTGACAGACAAGCGCATCGCAAACCCGCGCTCTCCAACCGGCGTCAATACGGTGAATTTGACCGTGGCCTGTTCGGTTTCCTTATGACCGGACGGAATCCAGAAGTGTTCCCGCGACCATTGCAGACCTGTAAGCGCCAGTTCTTCCTGATCGATCTGGATAAACGGCTGCATCAGCGGCACATTTTCCGTTCCACAGAGCTCGATCATGCCGCGCTGCTGCATGGAGAGAAAAGTCAAATCCTCGATTGCCGCAGTCTGCTCATTCAGCTTTGGCAGCGAAATCATTTCGTTTCCGGTTGGTAAATAACGTTCCATACGCATCCCTCAGTTCAAAATTGGTTAATCGCTTAAATATGCCTTCCTGTTAAATATAACAAAATTCATGGTCTTGTCAAGGAGAATTTAGAGAAAATCAAAAATGGTATTGACAGACGTGACAAGATTCGCTATAGTTTGAATAGAAAAATGATTTAAGCGGTTAACTGAACTGAGGTGAAGATATGGCACGCGCGACGCTCAAGGATGTAGCACAGGAGGCTGGCGTTTCATCGGCTACAGTATCGTATATCTTGAATGGGAAACGTTCGATTTCTGAAGAAACAAAAGCCCGTGTCATGGAAGCAATCAAAAAACTGGATTATGTACCTGATTTGAACGCGCGTGGCTTGACGATGCGGGATTCCAAACTCATTGGCGTCGTTGTTCCGCAGACGGAGCCCGGTGAGCGTCTGATGTTCCAGAACAGTTTTTATAGTGAAATTCTCGGCAGCATTGAATACTATGCCCGTCTGAGCGGCTATCATATTCTGATTTCTGCAACGGACGCAAATGAAAGCTATCTGACGCTGGCCAAGAAGCGCAATCTGGATGGAATCATTGTAATCGGTATGTATCCGGACGAGTTTTACCAGCAGATGAAAAAAACGCAGATTCCGATTGTCCTGATCGACAGCTACTGCGGCGACCACTATTATCACTCCATCCGAATCGATGATGCTTACGGCAGCTATCTTGCCGCAAAATACGTCCTGTCACGCGGGCATCGGGAAATTGCGTTCTTCTGCGGCCAGATCAAGGAAAACGGCGTTATGAAAAAACGCCTGCTCGGATTCCAGCAGGCATTAGAGGAATATGGCGTTCCGTATCAGGAACAAAACATTTTTGAGGGGCAGATCGATTACCGCAGTGGTATCGCTCTTGCAAAAGAACTCGTTGCCAAAAAGCTCCCGGCAACGGCGATCGTCTGCGCGGCGGATATTCTGGCGATCGGCGCCATCCGTGGGCTATATGAAGAAGGCTTGCGTGTGCCGGAGGATTACTCTGTGATTGGCTTTGATGATCTGGAAGTTTCACAATATCTGACGCCGGGACTTACGACTGTCCGCCAGCAGATTTCGCTGAAAGGCCAAAAAGCCGTTGAGCTGCTGCTCAAGCACATTGAAGATCCAGCGCTGACAAAACAGGAGGAAATTTTGCCGCTCCAGCTTGTGGAGCGCGAGTCCGTCCGCAGCATTTAATTGTCTTTCACGCCGCAAGGCGTAAAAAAGCGGCCTGCATCTACTTTGACGAGACGATACAGACCGCAGGAAAGAAACTCTGCGAAAGTCCTTCCCGTACTCTATATTCTAAGCGAGAAGGGCGAAAAAATCAACATTACAGGAGGAACAACAATGAAAAAGACCCGGATTTTTTCGCTGATTGCACTGGTTCTTGCCATGCTGATGGTGTTTGCAGCTTGCGCACCCGCAGCCACTGACAACAAATCGAACGACAGCGAACAGACCACCCCCGCCGATACTCAGCAGACTGAGGAACCGGCAAAGTCGGATGATGCCGCAGCCCAAACCCCGGCAGAGCCCGTGACGTTCACCTATTGCAACTTCAATTCGTCTGGCGGCAATGAGGAAACGCTTCAGAAAATGGTCGAAGCCTTTGAAGCCACCCATGAGAACATCAAGATCGAAGTTGAAACAATCGGCTATGATGATTATTTCACGCAGATGCAGACCCGTGTTGCTGGCGGCACCGCGCCTGACTGCTACGAGCTGAACATCGAGAACTTCGCAGCCTATGCAAACAAAGGCCTGCTTGCAGAGATCACCGGTCAGGATCTTTCCGGTCTGAACGAAACCGCACTCGGCGCATTCAATGTGAATGGCAAGCAGTACGGCCTGCCTGAGAGCTTCTCCAATGTCGTCTTGATTTACAACAAGGATCTGTTCGATCAGGCTGGCGTTACATATCCGACGGATGATTGGACGCAGGATGATGTTCAGAATGCTGCTGAAAAGATTCGCGCGCTGGGCGACGATATTTTCGGTATCTGGCAGCCGATCACCTACAACGAGTTCTTCAAGCTCGTTGCACAGTACGGCGGCAGCCTGCTGAACGAGGATAAGACGCAGTTCACGATCAACTCCGAAGAAAATATCAAGGCAGCGCAGACGCTTGTTGACCGCGTTCTGGTCAGCAACGTGCAGCCGAACTCCGTCCAGCAGGGCGGCATGGGCGACTGGGATATGTTCATGAGCGGTCGTCTCGGCATGATCCCCACCGGCATCTGGGCATTCCAGACCTTTACGGAAAACTGCGATTTCGCATGGGACATCGCTGTTGAGCCGGGCAGCACGCAGAAAGCTACCCACTTCTTCTCCAACTGCGTTGTTATGAACCCCGAAACCGAGCACCCGGAAGAAGTTGCCGAGTGGCTGGCATGGCTTACCTCCAGCACCGAATCCGCTGATATTCGTCTCGCGGCTGGCTGGGATCTGCCTGCACTCAAGGATTTGAACGCTCTGTCCAGCTATCTGGAGATCACGCCTCCTGACAACCGCAAGGCTGTTTTCGAGAGCCTTGATTATCTGGTCATGCCGCCTGTCATTGAGGACTACGCCCTCATGAGCGACATTATCGGTCAGTATCTCTCCGCAGCGGCTGACGGCACCATGACTGTCACCGATGCTCTGAACGCGGCGCAGGCTGACTGCGAAGCACAGATTACCCTTGGCTAACAACTTTCTTGGCGGGCGCTTATGCGCCCGCCTTTTTAAGATAAAGGAGGCAGACAGATGAAAACAAGTAAAACTGGGCCTCGGCTGAAAAAGCCGGGTGGAGAGGGTCTGCTGCGAGCGTCGCCGTTTTTGCTTCCCAGTCTCATCGGCCTGGCAATCTTTTATCTGGCACCGATGGTCGTTTCTATCTTCATCAGCCTGACAGACTGGAATGGTCTTGACCGACTGTTTGCGGATGGTTTCATGCAGGAGCATTTTATCGGTCTTGATAATTACAAGGCGATTCTGACAAGTCAGGAATTTTGGAAAGTCTTAAAAAACACGCTGACCTATATCGTTTTGTATCTGCCGCTTATGATGGCCGTATCACTGGCTGTTGCATCGCTTCTGTCGCAGCAGCGGCGCGGCGTCGGTGTGTTCCGCGTACTGTACTATATTCCGGTCCTGACCTCTTGGGTCGCGGCATCGTTGATTTGGAAAAGCATTCTGGCCCCGCAGTACGGTGCTATGAACAACATCCTTGCTTTCTTTGGAATTGAGGGCCCTGGCTGGCTGCTGGACGAAAAATGGGCGATGCCCGCAATCGTGTTGGTGTCCGTATGGAAAGACATGGGCTTCTTCGGCCTGATTCTTCTGTCCGGTATGGTTGGCATCAACCGAACCTATTATGAAGCCGCAGAAATTGACGGCGCAGGCGCTTGGACGCGCTTCTGGAAAATCACGCTGCCGCTTCTCACACCGGCGATTTTCTACGTTCTGATCGTCAGCCTGATTAACTCGTTCCAGCTTTTCCCGCAGATTATGATTATGACGGACGGCGGCCCGAACGGGGCAACACAAGTTATGGTAGAACGTATTTATAAGTACGGCTTCCGCTACTTCAAGATGGGTTACGCTTCAGCGTTCTCTTGGATTTTGTTCCTGATTATCATGGTTTGCACAGCAATTCAGATGCGCGGACAGAAACGGTGGGTGAATTATGACGCATAAGAAAAAAATCGGCACAGTAGCCTATTACGTTGTCGGCATTCTGATTGCAATTCTGGCGATCATTCCATTCCTCTGGATGGTCAGCACGTCACTCAAGGCGCGCGGCGCGCTTATGAGTATTCCGATCGAATGGATCCCAAAAGAACCGACGGTCGCCTCCTATGTGAAGGTGTTTTCAAAGTTTCCGTTCTTCAGCACCATCGGGAACAGCTTATTTATCTCCGTGACCTACACGTTCATTACGTTGATCTCGGCGTCTATGGCGGCTTTTGCTTTTGCAAAGCTCAAGTTTCCAAAGGCTGATCTGCTGCTCAAGGTGTTTCTGGCAACGATGATGATCCCAACGCAGGTCACAATCATTCCGCTGTTTGTCGTCATGAATAAGATGTCATTGATCAACAGCTATGCCAGCGTCATTTTACCGTCCATTTTCCGCCCGTTTGCCGTGTTCCTGCTCGTTCAGCAAATGCGGACGATCCCGAACGACTATCTGGATGCAGCCAGCATCGACGGCGCTTCAACCTTTACAGTTTACTTCAAGGTTGCACTGCCGCTCTGTGCGCCGACGCTTGCGACCTTGTCGATTACGACGTTCATGGAATCTTGGAATGACTATCTCTGGCCGCTGCTTATGCTGACAGACAAGACAAAAATGACGCTTCCGATTGCCCTCTCGACACTGAACGGTCAGTTCGCAACGGAGTATAACGTCCTGATGGCGGGCAGCCTGATTTCCATGATCCCGATTATTCTCATTTACTGCTTCGCGCAGAAGTATTTCCAGAACGGCATGATGGCCGGTGGTATCAAGGGGTAAACCATGCAAAGATTTGAAAGTTTTGCATTCCAGGCACATATATCCTGCCCGCGCACCGATGCGCAGCTTGTGCGTCACGGTGCAGTCCTGACGGTAAATCTGTCCTATCAGGGCGCATACGGAATGGGCGAGAAATATGACGCGCTGAATCAAAAAGGACGTGTCGTTGTCAATCAGGTGGAAGAAAAGTTTTGCTTCCAAGGTGAAAAAACATATTGCCCGGCGCCGTTCTTCTGGACAGACAGCGGATTCGGCCTGTATGTTGACACCTGCGAAACAACAACATTTCATTTTGACGAAAACTCTGTGACGATCGATCTGCCGGAATCTGCCCCCGTTGTGGCCTTTTCCGGTGAACCGGCACAAATCGTCAGCGCATATATGGAGCTGTTCGGAAAGGCTGTTCTGCCGCCTGAATGGGTGTTTGGCGTGTGGATTTCTGCAAATCGCTGGAATTGCCAAAAGGACGCGGAGCAGCAGATCGAGAACCTGAAAAAGCATGATTTTCCGGCAAGCATTCTGGTGCTGGAGGCATGGAGCGACGAAGCGACGTTTTATATCTGGAACGAGGCGAAATACCAACCGAAACCGGACGGAGCTGCGCTCCAATATGACGATTTCGATTTTTCGGGTTCCCCATGGCCAGACCCCAAAGGCATGGCGGATGCGCTGCACAAAGCCGGGCTGCATCTTGTCCTCTGGCAGATTCCTGTCTACAAAAAGCAGGGGGCCAACGAGATTCTGAACGTACAGAATACGCTTGACCGCGAGGATGCTGTGCGGCGCGGCTTATGCGTCCATCTCGCAGACGGAACACCCTATACCATCCCCGACGGACATTGGTTTTCCGGTTCCATGATCCCGGATTATACAAACCCGGAAACCGTTCAGACGTGGTTCGCCAAACGTCAATATCTTCTCGACATGGGCGTAGACGGCTTCAAAACCGATGGCGGCGAGTTCATCTATCGCCCGGACGTGCGCTTTATGGATGGCAGCGACGGGAAATCCGGAAAGAATCGCTACGCACGGGACTATACCTGCGCATACCGCGATTTTATCGGTTCGCAGCGGGTTTTGTTCAGCAGAGCTGGATTTTCCGGGCAGCACACTGTCCCGATGCACTGGGGCGGCGATCAGCAATCACAGAACGCAGAACTGCGAAGCCAGCTTCACGCCGGACTATCAGCCGCGGCATCCGGTATTCTGTTCTGGGGCTTTGATATTGCCGGGTTTGCAGGCCCGCTTCCGACGCTGGACCTCTACCGCCGCGCAACACAGATGGCCTGCTTCTGCCCAATCATGCAATGGCATTCCGAGCCGGACGGCGGGCAGTTCAAGGAGCTGATGCCGGGCGGCGAGGGCAACAACGAACGCAGCCCGTGGAATCTGGCTGCTGCCTACAATGCGCCTGAATTTGTCGATGAGATGCGCTTCTGGCACAAGCTGCGTGAGCGGCTGCGCCCGTATCTTTGGGAGACTGCGCAGGCGTGTGTGGCTGGCAATATGCCGATGATGCGGCCGCTGTCCTTCCTCTGGCCCGAAGATGAAGCGGCGCTCGCCTGCGAGGACGAGTATATGCTTGGCGATGCACTGCTCGCTGCGCCGCTTCTGGAGGAAAACGCAGAAAGTAGGCAGGTCTATTTGCCGGAGGGTGAATGGATCGGATTCTTTGATCGAAAGCCATACCAGGGCAAGCAAATGATTTGTACGGACTGCGACGGAAAGATCCCGGTTTTTATCCGAAGCGGATATGAAAAACAATTCTGAAAGGACGTGCCGGAGCTGATTCGGCTCCAGCATTTGCTAAAAATATGAGAAGTTTTACTGCATATATTTTTGATTTGGATGGTGTGCTTTGCCATACCGACAAATTCCATTTTGCGGCGTGGGCTGCGCTGGCAAAGAAACTTGATTTTCCGTTTGATGCGTCTGTCAATGACCGGCTGCGCGGTGTCAGCCGTATGGAGAGCCTTGACATTGTCTTGGGCGAGAAGAAAGACGCTTTTACTGCGGAGCAAAAGAAGTCGTTTGCAGATGAGAAGAATGCAATTTATCGCGGCTATCTGCAAACTATGACACCGGCCGATCTGGACGAAGATGTGCGCAGCACACTGCTGAAGCTGCGTGCGGATGGTCATAAACTGGCCGTGGGGTCGTCCAGCAAGAATGCTTCGCTGATCCTGGAGCGCATTGGGCTTGGCAGCTTTTTCGATGCCGTTGCCGACGGAACACAGATCACCCACTCCAAGCCAGACCCTGAGGTGTTCCTTTTGGCGGCAAAGCTCCTTGGCGTAAAGCCGGATGCTGCACTCGTTGTGGAGGACGCTGAAGCTGGCATACAGGCGGCAAAGGCCGGCGGTTTCTGCGCTGCGGGCATCGGTCCCGCGGCAAATTCCTTGCTTGCGGATTTCCGTTTGCAAAAGCTTTCCGACCTGCTGAAAACGTTTGCGTAAAAGGGCTGAATTCTACTCCGCTATAGACAAAGAATACGCGGCCGGCAAGCTGTCGGCCGCGTAGTTTTATATTTTTGAGTCGCGGAGCCACTGCTGGAACTCCTCCAGCGAGATGATCTCGCGGTCACATTTTTTCTTTTCTTCTCGGGCTTTCTCGCTCCACGCATAGAACTGCTCGTCGGTGATGCGGCCGGCTTTGATCCATGCGAAGCGCTTTTTGTACTCCTTGCGGTACGCCTTGAAAATCGGGTCGTCGGTCTGCTTTTTCGTCCACTGCCGGAACGCGCCGATCTCGCGGCAGCGCTGCTCGCCGTATTTTACCGGGCGCTCGCAATACTCTGCGCTCACTCGGCCGGTCTGCGGGAACCAGCGGCCGCAGTTCTTGCAGCGGCGCACGGTCACGCCGCGCTCAACGCAGCTTCGCAGCGAATAGTCGATCATATCCCGCACAGAGGACGAGTACAAAACAGGCGCGCAGCGGCCCGGTTCGACCGGTTCAAAGCTCAGCGGGATCGGCTTAAATCGGAACAGCTCCGGGTTTCTTGGCTGGTCGTAATGATAGTTTTTCGCCGCCTGCTTCTGCGGCTCACGACCGGCAGAATCCACGTCCAGCACGCATTCCAAAAACTTCTCAACCTGCTTCCTTGTCTCTGAAAACCGCTTTGCAAACTCCTTTAAGTCCAAAGCAATCGCCTGAATTTCCGCTTGATCGTAGCCATTTACGGAAAAACAGCCGAAGCTGCGCGTATATAGAAGGCGAAGATAAATGTGCTTCTCGGCCAGCACACCGAGCTCCACCATCGCGGCTGTATACGCTTCGCGGGCGCGGCTCTCAACGAAGCGTTCCCAATTCACGCTGATGCGTTCCAGCATCGG
>ULSZ01019283.1_pt1 | contig 23878 bp, 19 predicted proteins | sample 1957151 | NCBI WGS metagenome assembly ULSZ01 (sample SAMEA4835721, study PRJEB28245) | human gut metagenome | biome: gut microbiome; material: fecal sample | place: Denmark | collected 2008
AACATGGTTCATCGAAATCTTGAGGTGCTCGAAGAGGCTTACTTCTGTGCCTGGCTGGTTGTCGAAAGGCACCTGCTCAGCGAGGATAGAGAAGTCGCCCGTCTCCTTGATATAGGCTACGGTACCGAAGATGAGCCAGCATGGGTCGTCGTTGAAACCGCCACCGATATCGTTGTTGCCGCGCTTGGTGAGCGGCTGATACTGGTGGTAGCAGCCACCGTCTGGGAACTGGGTGCTGGCGATATCGATGATGCGCTGGCGGGCACGGGTAGGTATCTGATGAACGAAACCTACGAGGTCCTGGTTGGAATCGCGGAAGCCCATGCCTCGACCGATGCCGCTCTCGAAGAAACTAGCCGAACGCGACATACAGAAGGTGATCATGCACTGATACTGGTTCCAGATGTTCACCATACGGTCTAACTTGTCGTTGCCGCTCTTCACGGTGAAGATGTTCAGCAGGTTATCCCAGTACTGGTTGAGTTCTGCGAAGGCAGCATCCACCTTTTCGGTGGTATCAAACTTGGCGATAAGCTGATGAGCTTTCTCCTTGTTGATTACCTTCTTGGCGCTGAACTTCTTGTCCTGCTCGTTCTCCACATAGCCCAGCAGGAAGATGAGGTCGCGGCTCTCGCCTGGCTGCAGGGTAACCTCGATATAATGAGATGCGATAGGGCTCCAGCCGTGGGCAAAACTGTTGCGTGGCTTGCCTTCCATCACAGCCTCAGGCTCGGCAAACTCGTTGTAGAGTCCGATGAAGCTCTCGCGGTCGGTATCGTAGCCCTGAATCTCGGTATTCACTGTGTAGAAAGCATAGTGGTTGCGGCGCTCACGGTATTCGGTCTTGTGATAGATGGTAGAACCTTCTACCTCTACTTCGCCCGTAGAGAAGTTGCGCTGGAAGTTCTCCATGTCGGTAGCAGCATTCCAGAGGCACCACTCTGCAAAGGAGAACACTTTGAGGGTCTTCACCTCCTCAGTCTGGTTCTTCAGCGTCATCTTCTGCACCTCAGCCCATGTATGGAGGGGTACGAAGAAGAGCACACTCGCCTCTACGCCGTTCTTGCTGCCCGTGATGCGGGTATAGTTCATGCCGTGGCGGCACTCGTAGCTGTCGAGCGGTGTCTTGCAAGGTTTCCATCCCGGGTTCCATACGGTATCGCCATCTTTGATATAGAAATAGCGACCGCCGTTATCCATCGGCACACCATTGTAGCGATAACGGGTGATGCGACGGAACTTGGCATCCTTGTAGAAGGAATAACCACCTGCTGTGTTTGAGATGAGCGAGAAGAAATCCTCGTTACCCAAATAATTGATCCAAGGCCATGGGGTCTTTGGGTCAGTAATCACGTATTCGCGATTGGCGTCATCAAAATGACCATACTTTTTTTCTGCCATTGTTTTTTTAATGTTATTTCTTGGTAAAATATACTATTTTGGTGCAAAGATAGTAAAAAGTTTAAGTTTCGGGGTTAGAAAACAGTTTTTTTTTGTATTTTTGCAATGAAAAGTTTGATGATTATCATCATTCTATTAACATTTTATATAGTTGGCTTATGAAAAGAAACATTTTATCACTTCTGATAGCCCTCTTTGCTACGATGCAGGTAGCGGCTCAGACATACGACAACTTGTGGAAGCAAGCTGAAATCAATGCTCAGAAGGACCAGCCTAAGAGCGAAATCGCGGTGATGAAGAAAATCATCGCCAAGGCTTCGGCTGCCAAAGATTACGGGCAGCTGCTGGCGGCTGAGATAAGACAGATGACACTCTGGAAAGAGATTTCGGCTGACTCGCTGACGCCTAACGTGAAGCGGATGGAAGCAGAGGTGCTGAAGGTGAACGACCCCGCATTGAAGGCGGTGAGATATGCCGTGCTGGGCAAGGTGTACCGTGATATGAACGAAAAGAAAAGCCAGGAGTTCTTCAAGAAGGCCTTGGGACAGCCTGAACTTCTTGCCCGACATACATCTGCAGAGTATGTTCCATTGACGCTGAAGGGCGTGGATGGCAGTTCCTTTAACAACGATCTGCTGCATCTCATCGGATTCGAGGCAGACAGCAAGGAGGCGTATCTGCAGCTGTACACCTATTATAATAAGGTGGGCAATCGGGGTGCGGCTTGTCTCTGTGCCTATAAGCTCATCGAGAAATACCGCCAGGACGACGTGAGAGAGGTGAAGAAATCGAAGTATCTGCAGACCATCGACTCGCTCATCCAGATTTATCAGGATATTCCGGAGGCAGGCGAACTTGCCGTGGAGCATTTCCGCTTCATGGAAGGTGCTACCGATGCCAAACCGCAGGATAAGCTCAACTATATCAACTATGCGCTGAGCCGCTGGGGTGAATGGTCGAGAATGAACGAACTGAGAAATGCGCAGAAGCGACTTACCGAACCGATGTTCCGGGTGAAGGATATGCCGCAGGTATTGCGACCTGGGGAGAAGGTTTGGGTGCAGCTGGATGTGCGTAATCTCCAGAACCTGAAAATCAGCATCTCCCGCCTCAATATCACGGCGGATAATGAATATGATGCCCAGGATGAGGCTACCTATAAGATGCTCCTGAAGAAGACCACGAAGCTGCATCAGAAGGATTTCAGTCGCAACTACTATGGTCGTCCGGATTACGAAGAGGTGAAGGATTCCATCGAAATCGGTGGCAATCTGCCGCTGGGTGCCTATCTGATGGAGGTAACTTCGGATAATACGGGCATCGCTCCGCAGCGAGAACTCTTCTATGTCAGCAATCTGGCGGTGATGATCCAGCAGTTGCCTGATGACAAACATCGCTATGTAGTGGTGAATGCTACCGATGGACAGCCTGTACCGGGTGCGAAAATCATGCTCTATGACAGGGATTATGATGTGAAGACGGGCAAGTGGAAGAGACTGGTTCATGCCCGCTTGACTACCGATGAGAACGGCGAGGCTTATTTCAAGAATGTGGATGGAAACGTCTTGATTTCCACCAGCAATGACAAGTTTACGCCTGCCAAGGATATCTATCTTTCTCGCACCCGCTATTACGAACGGAAGGATGACAAGATTAAACATCAGCTGTTTACCGACCGCAGCATCTATCGCCCGGGTCAGACCGTGCATGCCTCAGCCGTTTCCTACATCGTGAAGAAGGGCTTGGATGCCAGTGTGCCTGGCAAGAGCATGGAACTGAATTTTATCCTGCGAGATGCTAACTGGAAGCAGGTGGCTGAGCAGAAGGTTACTACCGATGAATACGGTACGGCTTCCGTAGATTTCGAATTGCCGAAGGAGGGACAGACGGGACTGTATTCCATCTCCGTGAATGGAACGGCAACAAAATATGTAAGAGTGGAGGAATACAAGCGTCCAACCTTCGAGATTACCTTCCCGAAGGTGAACGAGAAATATAACTGGGGCGATACTGTAGTGGTGAAGGCTACAGCCAAGACCTATGCCGGTATACCTGTGCAGGGTGCCAAGGTGGAGTATCAGGTGACTCGCAGAAACCAGCTTTGGTGGTGGGGCGCAGGCTCTGCCGGACAGTTGGTAAAGACAGACAGTTGCGTGACTCGTGAGGACGGAACCTTCGATGTGGAAATTCCGCTGGAGGCTTCCTTGTCAGGAAAAGACGAGGTTGATATGAGCGATTTCATGCGCATCGCCCGTTTCTTCAACTTCGAGGTCTCAGCCATCGTTACCGACATCAGCGGCGAGAGCCACGAGGGCGTGATGAGTCTGCCTCTGGGCACCAAGCCAACCATCCTCACGGTGAATCTTCCTAAGCGTATAGAAACAGACAGTCTGAAGACGGTGACCTTCGCTTACCGCAATGCCAGTGGTATGCCGATTTCTAGTAGGTTGAAATATCGCATTGATAAGGGCGAATGGAAGGATGCCGAGGCGAATGTACCGGTTTCTATCAAGGAATATGCTTCTTCTGCATCATCTGCCTCTTCTTCCCTCGTTTGGAAATCTGGCGTTCATCAGTTGGAGGCAATCTGCGGACAGGATACCCTGCAGCAGAAATTCACCCTTTTCAGCATGAAGGATACCCATCCGGTGGAGCCAACCACCGAATGGTATTATCAGACGGCGAAGACTTTCCCTCGTGATGGCAAGCCGGTCTATATCCAGGTGGGCTCTTCGGAGAACGGAGCGCATATCGTATATTCCATCATCGCCGGCAACAAACTGCTGGAGAAGGGCGCCTGGGAGTTGGGCGACAGCATCGTGACTCTGCCTTTCACCTACAAGGAGGAATATGCGTCGGGCATCGTACTGAACTATAGTTTCGTGAAGCAAGGCAAGTGCTATACCCGAATGATGAGCATCGCCCGTCCTTTGCCTGAGAAGAAACTGAATATCGCCTGGAAGACCTTCCGCAACCGTCTGACCCCTGGACAGAAGGAGGAGTGGACGCTGAAGATTACCACCCCTGACGGCAAGCCAGCCAAGGCGCAGCTGATGAGCGTACTCTATGACAAGTCGCTCGACCAGATAGCCCCGCATTCCTGGAATCTCTCACTGGGCTTCTATCAGAGTTTGCCAAACTGCTACTGGAAGCACAACCTCACTTTCCGTTCATCTTACTTGAATGGCGTTTATCCTACCAAGTATTATGACGAGAAGGGACTGGATGTGGATAAGTTTGATGGCAAATTCTTTAGCTATTATGCCTATATGCAAGCGGTGGAACTGAGCAAGTTGGAACGTTCTCTTGGCGGAACCGTAGAGGCTGTTCGTATAAAGAAAGACGAACTGGTTCGAGAGGAAGCGAAAGTCATGAAAACTCGTGGGAGTAATATGATCCGTGTTGCAGCGGCTGCTCCATCTGCCGACAAGGTTTTTGATGTAGTAGAGGAGATGCCGCAGTTTGCCGGCGGTTCTGGCTCAGATGCAGGACTGTTCCTCGATAAGGTACAGGTGCGTGAGAATATGAACGAGACCGCCTTCTTCTATCCTGCCTTAGAGAGCGACAACAATGGCAACGTAGCCATCAGATTTACCCTGCCGGAGAGCGTGACTACCTGGAAGTTCATGGGCTTGGCTCATGACAAGGAGATGCGCAACGGTTTGCTGGTGGATGAGGCTGTGGCTCAGAAGACCGTGATGGTGCAGCCTAACATGCCTCGCTTCCTGCGTGAGGGCGATAAGAGCACCATCGTGGTGAAACTCTTCAATACTTCCGACAAGAAGGTGAGCGGCAACACCCGTATGCAGATTCTCGACCCGGAGACCAACAAGGTGGTTTGGCAGAAGACGCAGAATTACAGCATCGATGCCGAGGGCTCTGCTACCATCTCCTTTGATGTCCAGGGACTGAAAGAAGGCGTATATATTAATAAGGTGGTGGCTGCCGGTAATGGCTACAGCGATGGTGAACAGCACTATCTGCCGGTTTTGAGCAACCGTGAACTCGTGGTGAACACCCTGCCTATCACCCTGCATCAGAAGGGTGAGCAGAGCTTCGACCTGAGCAAACTCTTCCTGAACAAGGAGGGCAAGCAGGCGAAGGGCGCTGAAGAGGCAAAGGTAACCATCGAGTACACCAATAACCCAAGTTGGCTGATGGTGAAGGCGCTGCCAGCCATCAGTAATCCGGATGAGGAGGACGCCATCTCGCTGATGTCTGCCATCTATGCCAATACTATCACAAACCATGTACAGAAGCATCTCTCGCTGGAAAATCTCACTCAGGAGAGCATCCGCCTGCAGAATCAGGTGGAGAAGCTGAAGAAGTTGCAGAACCCTAACGGTTCCTTCTCCTGGTGGAAGGGAATGAAGGGCAGCAGATATATGACAACGTCGGTAGCCGAAATGATGGTTCGTCTGAATGCCGTTGCCGGTGTGCAGAAATCCACCGCCAAGATGCTGACTTCCGCCATCGATTATCTCTCTTGGCAGACAGCACAGGAAGTAAGAGAGATGAAGAAACAGGAGGAGAAAAAGCAGAAGGTGAGTCCTAGCGAACAGGCGCTGCATTATCTCTACATCCTTTCGGTGGATGGCAGAAAGATGAAGCAGAATCTGGAGCAGGATAAGGCTTATCTCCTGGACAAGATGTCAAAGATGACCGGTGATTTCTCCATCTATGGCAAGGCGCGTGCTGCCGTGGTACTCGCCAGAAACAGCCAGCAGAATGCTGCTTACCGCGAGAAGGCAGGCGAATATCTGCAGAGCGTGAACGAATATGCCGTTTACCGCGAGGAGATGGGCCGCTACTACGATACCCGCAAGGCACTCTACAGCTGGAGAAACTATAAGATTCCTACCCAGGTATCCGTGATAGAGGCGATGCAGATGCTGAAGCCGAACGACAAGCAGACCATCGAGGAACTGCAGCGCTGGCTCCTGATGTCGAAACGCACCCAGGTTTGGGATACGCCAGTGAACACCGTGGATGCCGTCTACGCCTTTATGAAGGGCAATGAGAGCAACTGGAGCAGGAAGGCTGAGAATGCCGTGCTGAAACTGGACGGCAAGCTGCTGCCGATGCCGCAGGATTCCACTACTTTGGGCTATGTGAAGACCGAAAGACCGGGCAAGGCATCTAAGCTGAGCATCGACAAAAAGAGCGATTATACCAGCTGGGGAGCTGTCTATGCAGAGTTTAAGCAGCCTATCAGCGAAATCGGTTCCATGGAGTCGGGCATCAAGGTGCGCCGTGTCATCGTTCCAGCCGAATCTGAGAGCAAGGGCAATGCGCAGGTAGGCGAGAAGGTGAAGGTAACGCTCATCATCACCGCCGACCGCGACTACGACTTTGTGCAGATTACGGATAAGCGTGCGGCATGCCTGGAGCCGGTTAACCAGTTGAGCGGTTATCAGTGGAGCATAGGCTGCTATGTTTCTCCAAGAGACCATGCAACAAATTTCTATTTCGATCGTTTATCTAAAGGTAAGCACATCGTAGAAATGGAGTATTACGTGGATAGAAAGGGCGACTATCAGAGCGGAACTTGCACCGCTGAGTGTACCTACAGTCCGGAGTTTGGTGGCCGCACAGAGACCTATGAATTGAAAGTTAATAATTGATAGTTAAAAGTTTATAGATTGATAATTTAAAATAGAATAGTATGAAACGGATGAATATATGGATGCTCTCAGCGCTGTTGGCGCTGCCTGCATCAGCACAGAAGATTACAACCCAGCACGAGGTGGTAGACTGCGGACAGGTGGTGTTCCACAAGCCTGTAACTGCCGAATTCGTGCTGAAGAATGACGGGCACAAGCCGTTGGTTATCAACAATGTATTGAAAAGCTGCGGATGTACGGAGGTAGATTATCCGAAGACGAGCATAGCTGCCGGCGAAAGTTTCGTCATCAAGGCGGTATACGATGCCAAGCAGATGGGTACTTTCACCAAGCAGGTTTGCCTCTATACCAATGCGGATGAAGAGCCGTTCATCCTCTCTATGAGGGGAAGGGTAGTGGGCAGTGTAGTAGATTTCGCTGGTTCTTACGATGAGATGCTGGGTGTCATCAAGAGTGATGCCCAGGAGGTGGAGTTTGATGACGTGAACCGTGGCGACCGTCCGGTTCAGCGCATTCATATCTTCAATCCTACCGACGAAGTGCTGGAGCCGGTAGTGATGCATCTGCCATCCTATCTTCATGCTTTCGTATCGCCTTCCAAGGTGGCTCCGCGTCATTCTGCCGAAATCAGTTTCGTGCTGGATTCCAAGAAACTGCGCGACCTGGGCTTGAACCAGACATCGGTTTATCTCGGTGAGCGTCCTGGCGATAAGATTGCGCCTGAGAAGGAAATCGTGGTATCAGCCGTTCTTCTTCCTGGTTTCGAAAACATGACTCCAGCCAAGAAGGCACTGGCTCCGAAGATAGAGATGTCTGCCACCGATCTCAATCTGGGTAGTTTCAATGGAAAGAAGAAGCTGAAGGGTGAGATTCTGATTACCAATAAGGGTAAGTCGGAACTGGATATCCGCAGCATGCAGATGTTTACGATGGGCTTGCAGGTGAAACTGAAGAAGAGTAAGATTCAGCCAGGAGAGACCGTTAAGATGAAGGTGACGGCTGTGGCTGCCGACTTGAAGAAATCGCGTGTCAGACACCCTCGTATCCTCATAATTACGAATGACCCTGACCATGCTAAGGTGGTGGTGAAGATTTATGTACAATGATTTAAAAATGAATATCGTGCAGATAGAAATAGATAACGGCAGTGGGTTCTGCTTTGGCGTAACCACTGCCATCAAGAAAGCTGAAGAGGAGTTGGCTAAGGGCGGTAAACTTTACTGCCTGGGCGATATTGTGCATAACGGTATGGAGGTGGAGCGCCTGCATGAGGCGGGACTCATCACGATAGACCATGAGCAGATGGAGGAACTGCAGGGCGTAAAGGTCTTGCTCCGTGCTCATGGTGAACCGCCTGAAACTTATGCCCTTGCTGAGCGAAATAACATTGAAATCATCGATGCTACCTGTCCTGTGGTGCTCCAGTTGCAGCGCCGCATCAAGAAGCAGTATGTCAACAATCCGGAGGCACAGATCGTGATTTTCGGCAAGAACGGGCATGCTGAGGTGCTCGGACTGGTGGGGCAGACGGAGAGTCATGCCATCGTGGTAGAGAAGTTTGAGGATGTGAAGCAGCTGAAGGAAACCGGTCAGCTGGATTTCTCTAAAGATATCTATCTTTACTCCCAGACTACCAAGAGTCTCGATGAGTTCCACCGCATCATCGAATATTGCCAGGAGCATATTGTTGAGGGCGCTGTCTTCAAGAGTTTCGATACCATCTGCCGTCAGGTGGCTAACCGCATGCCTAACATCGCTGCCTTTGCCAGCAAGCATGATGTCATCCTCTTTGTGAGTGGCAGAAAGAGTTCGAACGGCAAGGTGCTTTTCAAGGAATGCAAGAGCGTGAATGCCAACAGCTACCAGATAGAAAGTGCTGACGAAATAGATATGAACTGGTTCAAGGATGTGGAAACGGTAGGTATCTGTGGTGCTACCAGTACGCCGAAGTGGCTGATGGAAGAGTGCAAGGATAAGATTATCAAGGAAAACTCTGCTCTTTTGTAATAAGAGTTAAAATATTGATTATCAGCTACTTGATATACTTGGTACGGTGTTTCACCGTATATGGGTAGAGGATAGTTTTATCGTTGGTTGAAAAACTTAATATATTGGTTATTAATCAGTTAACCCATTTGGTGTCGTGTTTCACGACGTCAAGTGGGTTTATCTTTTATAAACTGTCTGAAAATAAAACAGGTGATAAATCTTCTCCCGAAGACCTATCACCTTCAAAAAACAGTAATTAACTCAAAATTTATAATCTATATCATTACTACCTTGTTAATATGGTTGCAAAGATACTAAATTGAAGTTTTTTTTTCCAAATCTTTTCATCGAATAAAATAAATTTATCGGCAAAAGTAGTATATTTAACGTATTTTTGCATTAATAACCCGGCAGTCTCTTCTCTGTAGCTTATTCTGCTATTGCTTTTTGATATTGTTCCATCAGCCATGCCTTCTGTTCAGAAATGGTCATGTTGCTGTTGTCGAGCGTGATGGCATCATCTGCTTTTCTGAGTGGGGAAGTCTCGCGGTGGCTATCGATATAGTCGCGCTCCTCTACATTCTTCAGAATCGCATCGAAGTCGGCTGGCATTCCTTTCTCCTTCAGTTCATCGAAACGGCGCTGTGCTCTCACCTGTGAACTGGCTGTTACGAAAATCTTCAGTTCGGCATTAGGGAACACGGTGGTACCTATATCGCGACCATCCATCACGATACCCTTGTCTTCGCCCATCTTCTGCTGCAGTTCTACCAGCGCCTCTCTGACGAAAGGAACGGCGGCAATCGGACTAACGTGGTTGGAAACCTCTAACGAACGGATATCCTTTTCTACCAGTTCGCCGTTCAGATAGCAGTCTGGGCGACCGGTTGTTGCATTAAACTTGAATGAGATGCTGATGTTCTTCATCTCCTTCTGCAGTTCTTCAGTCTTTACGGCTCCATCTGCTTCGAAGAGCTGATGACGCAGCGCATAGAGGGTTACCGAGCGGTACATGGCGCCCGTATCTACATAAACATAACCTATTTCCTTGGCAAGATCCTTTGCCATCGTACTCTTACCGCAAGAAGAGTATCCGTCTATTGCTATTGTTATTTTCTTCATAATTTCGAACTAACTTTAATGTATAATTTTATCATGTAGAATTTATAATCTGTAACTTACGTTCAGCATGAGACTGTTGCTACTGACGTGATATTTGCCGTAGGCAACGTTCAGATGGAAGCGCTCCAGGTTGATACCGCCACCCACAGAGAAACCGGCTCCATGACTGCTTTCTTCATCTTCTGAGGTGCTGATTTTCATATCGTTGGCTCTCCGGAAGTTGTAGCCGGCACCTATCCACAGGCTCTCCGAAAGCAGAATGTCGGCACCTACTACGGCATGATCACGAAGACTGCTGTCCCAATGGTTCAGGTTGACCAGTGTGGCTGATACCCTGAACGGTGCGTTGGCGAAGCGTTTCGTCACACCCAACTGCAGGTCGATCGGCATCTTCTCATATTCATTGTCGTAAGCTTTCAGCTGTCCACCCAGATTCTTTGCCGCACATGAAACCGACCATTCCGTTTCCGGGTCGTAATAGTTGATGCCCAGATCCACTCCCACAGCGATAGAATTGTAATCGCCAATATACGAAGTGATGAATTTGGCGGCAATACCACCCGCAAACTTTTCACCGAGCATATAAGAGAAGTAACCCGCAACGGCAATGTCCTTTGCCGAGAACTCACCCATCTGGATGTTGTTCTCATCCGTCTCTTTCATCTTGCCGTAGTCAACAAGCTGAGCCGAAACAGCCCACGAAGCCTTGTCGTTGACAATACGGTTGAAACTAGCCGAGGCAGTGTTCACCCCCGACATATAGTTCATATAATTGAGATTGACCGTCTTGTCGTTTACTGATGACAGGAGAGCCGGATTATGGAATATGAGTGCCTCATCATCTTCTATCAAGGTGATGTTGTCGCCACCCAGAGCAGCTGCATGGGCACTCACCGGCAAGCGAAGGAAATTATACCCCGTTTGGCTCTCTTGAGCATCAATAATTGTCGCAAAAAGCGTCAATATTGCGGAAATTACATATTTTTTCATTTAAATTTTCTAATTCTTTGGCAAAGATACTGCTTTTTTCAATAATAAGAAGTAATTTTGCAATGTTTTCGTAGGAAATAACGATTTTAAACGGTTTTTATTGTGGAAATTAAGAAATCAAATAGCGCACAACTGGAAGATAAGCGGGTTACATTTTTTCTGCTGGGGTTGCTGCTGGCTTTTACTTTCATCTTCGTAGGACTCCAATATCAGAGAGGTCAGCAGGGAGATGATGACTTGTCGGAATCGATGGAAGATCTCTCACAGGATCTGGAAATGTCAGCTCGTCCCGACCAGAAAGATATGGTGAGTGCAGAGGCTGTTTCGGCTCCTGCTTCTAAGTCAATTACCCAGGAAGTGAAGGCTGCCGAGCAACAGACTCAGAAGGCACCGCAGAAAATCAGTTCTACAACCAGCGAACTGGTTATCGGCGACGGCTCGGGTGTAGTGGATGGATCTGAGGTGAAGGAAGCGGTTCCTGAAACTCCCATTGAGAATCCGGGAGCTGATGCTCCTATCAAACTGACCGTCGTGCAGAAGATACCGCAGTTTCCTGGTGGCTGGTCTGCCTTCATGCAGTGGCTTACCAAGAACCTGAAGTACCCTGTAGCTGCCCAGAAGAGTAAGATTCAGGGAACCGTAGTGGTATCCTTTATCGTAAACAAGGATGGAAGTGTTGCCAATATCAAGGTAAGCACTTCGGTAGATCCATTGCTCGACAACGAGGCTTTGAGGGTGATGAAGATGATGCCGAAGTGGAAACCGGGCATCGATAAAGGCAAGGTCTGTCGCACGATGATTGCCATCCCGGTAGTGTTCCAGCTATAAATTATAAATTGTTCATTGTAAATTATACATTATAAATTATACATTATTATGAAGACAGCAGATGAAATTTTAAGCATGGTAAATGAGTTTCTGGCTAATTTGCCTTACGAAAGAAAGCCAAAGTCTCTTTATGAGCCTATCAGATACGTTCTTTCTATGGGTGGCAAGCGTATTCGTCCTACGCTCATGCTTCTGGGCTACAATCTTTTCAAGGACAATCCTGAGAAGATCCTGATGAATGCCGTTGCCCTGGAAACTTATCATAACTATACTTTGCTGCATGATGACCTGATGGACAATGCTGATTTGCGTCGCGGTCATGAAACGGTTCATAAGAAATGGGATGCCAATACGGCAATCCTTTCGGGCGACAGCATGCTCGTTCTGGCTTATGAGCGTATGGCTCAATGTGATGAAAAGCATCTTGCCAAGGTGTTGAAACTCTTTACTTCCACTGCCCTGGAAATTGGTGAAGGTCAGCAGTTTGATATGGAGTTTGAAAACCGTAATGATGTGAAGGAGGAGGAATATATCGAGATGATCCGCCTCAAGACCAGCGTACTCCTGGCTTGTGCCTTGAAGATGGGTGCAATCCTTGCCGATGCTTCTGATGATGATGCAGAGAACCTGTATAAGTTTGGCGAGCAGATCGGATTGGCGTTCCAGTTGCAGGATGATTACCTCGATGTTTACGGCGATACCAAGGTGTTCGGTAAGGAGATTGGTGGCGATATCACATCTAACAAGAAGACTTACATGCTCATCAATGCTTTCAACCATGCCAACGACGCTCAGCGTGCAGAACTGCAGAAGTGGGTGGATGCCGAGGAGTTCGACCGCAAGGAGAAGGTGGCTGCCGTTACCCGTCTCTACAACGAGATTGGTATCGACAAAATGGCGCAGGATAAGATAGCTTATTATTTCGAGCAGAGCAAGAAGTATCTGGATGCCGTGAATGTGCCTGCTGAGCGTAAGGAGGAATTGGCAAAGTATGCTCAGAAAATGATGAAGCGACAGTACTAATTTCAAAGTTCAATGTTCAAAGTAATAGATACACATACGCATTTTGATGCGGAAGAATTTGATGAGGATAGGGCGGAGGCTTTCGCCCGAGCTAAAGAAGCGGGGGTAGGTAAGGTGTTCCTGCCTGCCATCGATGTGAAGACTACGCACGCTGTGCTGGCTCTGAGCCGGGAATATCCGGGCTACGCCTATCCTATGATTGGCTTGCATCCTGAAGAGGTGAAGGAAGACTGGAAGGAGCAGCTGGCTGAACTCCGGAAGATACTGGAGGAGCATCGCATGACGGGAAATGCTGGGCAGACGGCTGATTCTCCACTGATTTCTGACTTTATCGCTGTGGGCGAGGTAGGACTGGATTATTACTGGAGCCGTGAGTTCGAGCATGAGCAGCTGGAGGCTTTTGAGGAACAGGTGAAGTGGGCGATAGAGACCCGCTTGCCATTGATGATTCATTGCCGCAAGGCACAGAACGAGATGGTGCATCTGCTCAGACAGTATCAGAAAGACCTGCCGGGCGGCGTGTTCCATTGCTTTACCGGCAATCAGAAGGAGGCAGAGGAACTCCTCTCGTTCGATAACTTCGTGCTGGGCATCGGTGGAGTTTCTACCTTCAAGAGCAGTCATCTGCGTGAAGACCTCCCTGCCGTGGTTCCGATGAACCGCATTGTTTTGGAAACCGACTCTCCATACATGGCTCCCGTTCCATATCGCGGAAAGCGCAATGAGAGCGCCTTCGTGGTAGAAGTACTTAAAACCTTGGCAAAAGCCTACAACGTGAGCGAAGAAAAGTTTGCAGAACAGACGAATAAAAATGTAGAAAGTGTCTTTCACTTCTAGGGAAATGCCCCACACGCCCTGAAGACTCAAAGTTCTAGAAGCAGCACGCCCTGAAAGGGCAGAAGCTCCTAGCCCAGGGCAACACCCTGGGTTATAATGGCAATCAGCAAAGCGCCCTGTAAGGGCAAAAGCTTTTGTAAATATATAAAATTTAATAAAAATAAATCCTAAACCAACTATTCATTATGACTAGAAAAATGTTGATGGCAGCCCTCCTGATGGCTGCATTTGCACAGGGCACTCAGGCACAAGACCTGAGCGGCCAGCGTTCTGAAAAGCAGGACGTAAACATGATTCCGGGTAAGAAACTGGATCATCACGGACTCATCGTGAGCCCTACACCACATCTCCTGAATGTGGATGCTGCTAACCGACTCGACCTGCAGAAGGGTGTCAAGGTGATTGACAAGAAAGGTAAGTTTGCTGATGATGTGAAGTTCCTGACCGCTAACGCCAAGGGCATTCGCCTGACCATCGATTTCGGTGAGAAGCTTGCTGCCAAGGCTGGCGTGAAGCCTGTATCGGGTGCTTACAGCCTGAAGGCTGATGCCAAAGGTATCCAGATTGTGGGATACGATGAGCGTGGCGCTTTCTATGGCTTGCAGACCTTGCGCCAGATTGTAAACAGCGAGATGGCAAAGGGCCAGATGCCTTATACCACTTGCAACGACTACCCTGATCTTCCAAACCGTGGTGTGGTAGAAGGCTTCTATGGCGAGCCTTGGTCTCATCAGGTGCGTCTTTCCCTCATCGACTATTATGGAAAGAACAAGATGAACACCTATCTCTATGGCCCTAAGGACGACCCTTATCACAGCTGTCCTAACTGGCGCCTGCCTTATCCAGAGAAAGAGGCTAAGAACATCAGCGAACTCGTTCAGGCTTGCCGCCGCAACCGTGTAGATTTCGTGTGGGCTATCCATCCAGGACAGGATATCAAGTGGAACGAGGAAGACTATCAGAACCTGGTTCACAAGCTCGATCTGATGTACGACCTCGGTGTGCGCTCTTTCGCCATCTTCTTTGATGATATTTCGGGCGAGGGTGCCAACCCAGTGAAGCAGTCGGAACTCCTGAACCGCCTGGCAAAGGAATTTGTGAAGGCTAAGGGCGATGTTACACCGCTCGTGATGTGTCCTACCGATTATACCCGTCTCTGGGCGAATCCAAAACCAACCGGTTCTCTGGCTATCTTCGGTAATACCCTCGATCCATCTATCAATGTATTCTGGACGGGTGATGTGGTATGTAGTGACTTGACCCGCGAGACCCTCGACTGGGTGAACTCCCGCATCAAGCGCCCTGCTTATTACTGGTGGAACTTCCCTGTAACCGATTATGCACGCCATATCATCATGCAGGGTCCTACCTATGGTTTGCAGACCGACCTGACCAACAAGGATCTCTGCGGCTTCGTAAGCAACCCTATGGAGCACGGAGAGGCTTCTAAGCTGGCTCTCTATGGTGTGGCTGATTATGCATGGAACATCGCCAACTATAATCCGTTGGACAACTGGGAGCGTGGCCTGGTAGATCTCACTCCTGAGGCACACGAGGCATATCGCACCTTCGCCATGCACTCTTGCGATACCGAGACCGGTTATCGCCGCATCGAGTCATGGGAGACCAAGAGCTTCCGCATCGACAACTTCACCGATGCTCAGTTCAATGCTCTGCAGAATGAGTTTGTAAGAGTAAAGAATGCACCAGCCCAGATGGAGGCAAACTGCAAGAATGCCCTGCTGATGAAGGAACTCCGCCCATGGTTGACAGAGTTTGGCAAGTTGGGTGAGCGTGGCTTGAAGACCATGAGTCTTATCAAGGAATATAAGGCTGGTAACGACCAGGCATTCTGGGAGGGCTACGTAAACAACCGCATGAGCAAGGAAGACGTGGCTGCCTACGAGAAGCATAAGTCTGGAACCATGGTATTGCAGCCATTCTACGAGCAGTCTATGGACGATATGGCATCTGGCTTCTTCAAGAAGTTGACCGGTAAGGTTCCTGCCTTCTATAAGGGTATCGGTACCTATGCCACTTTGAAAACCACCCAGAGCAAGGCAATGTTCGACAACGATTCTACCACCTATTATACATCGGGTAACGGTCAGAATACAGGCGACTGGATTGGTGCTGACCTGGGCTGCGTTCGTCAGGTATCAGAGGTAAGAATCCTCCAGGGCCGTAACTCTGTGGATGATGTAGATTACTTCGACAACACCGTATTGGAATATTCTGTAGACAGAAAGGAATGGAAGGCGCTGACAGGCGAGTTGAAGAAGCAGTATATCATCAACTGGAAGACCGATTCTCCTGTTGAGGCCCGTTATATCCGTATCAAGAAGTTGAAGTCAGACAAGCGCAACTGGGCAGCTGTCCGCACCTTCGAGGTGAATCCAACCACTCCAGAGCGTTTGAATTTCCCAGTAGAGGCTGACAATCTGGAGGCAGCGATGTATGGTTTCGATGAGAATCCATGCACCTCATTCACCAACAAGGGCACCCTTACCATGGGTATTGAGAAGGATGTAAAGAGTTACACCCTGCTGTTGAAGTTGGCTCCAGGCAAATCATTGGTATGTCGCCAGCTGAACGCCAAGGGCAAGGTTCTTGCCACTACCACCATCGACAGTTCATTCTGCAAGGTGGAATTGGTGAAGAAGGCTGCCAAGCTTCAGATAGAAGGCTCTGCAGAAATCTTCGAGATTATTCCTGAGAAGTAAAGGACTGAACTTTCGCAAGCGGGGAAGTCCGCTAGGTGTCTCGCCAGATTGTAAATCTGTCGGGACGCCTAGCGAGCTTGTACTCTTGGAGACGCCATACGCCCTGAAAGGGCAGAAGCTCCTAGCCAAGGGCAACACCCTGGGTTAAATATGCAACCAACAAGGCGCCCTGAAAGGGCAAAAGCTTTAAAATAGATGCTTTTGTCCTTTCAGGGCGCTTGTTTTATGTCATCTCTAGTTAAAGAAATGTAAAAAGCAAACGAATATGTGGATTTTCGAATAAAAAGTGATAATTTTGTACTTCGAAACAGGAAAGGTGCTCGAGTGGCTGAAGAGGCACGCCTGGAAAGCGTGTATTCCCCTAAAGGGAATCGGGGGTTCGAATCCCCCTCTTTCCGCTTTTATATATATAATAAAGTATATGAAGAAAAATACAGCTATTGCACGTTTTGCAATATTGGTTTTCACATGGATGTGTTCTCTGCCTATGATGGCTCAAGAAGAGAACATGGGATTTCATCAAGCTCTTAAGACAAAGTTTATAGAGGGTAATGCGGGATTTATGTCTCTCGTTGCCATCGCCCTCATCGTGGGTATGGCTTTCTGTATCGAGCGCATCATCTATCTGAGTCTCTCTGAAATCAACGCCAAGAAGTTGATGCAGGATATCGACCAGAAGGTGGCGGCGGGAGATGTGGAAGGGGCTAAGACGCTCTGCCGGAATACCCGCGGACCGGTGGCTTCTATCTGCTATCAGGGTTTGATGCATATCAGCGAGAGTCTTGATGACATCGAGCGCTCGGTAAGCGGATATGGTACCGTTCAGGCGGCTAACCTGGAGAAGGGCTGTTCCTGGATCAAACTCTTTATCGCTATGGCGCCATCGCTCGGATTCCTCGGAACCGTGATTGGTATGGTCATGTCGTTCGATCAGATTCAGCAGGCGGGCGATATCAGTCCTACTATCGTTGCTTCGGGTATGAAAGTGGCGCTCATCACTACCATCTTCGGTATCATCGTAGCCCTCATCCTTCAGGTTTTCTATAACTACATCCTTTCTAAGGTGGAGCACCTGACAAGCCAGATGGAGGAGTCGGCGGTTACTTTAATGGATATTATTGCCAAGAATAAATAAACGAAGAGAGAAATGGTTAAATTTCAATTTTCAAAGCAGAAGACGAAGTCGGCCGAAAAGATATCGCAGCAGGTGTTCTATATCATGATAGGACTGGCGGTGCTGGTTTTCGGTCTGTTCTTTTTGGTAGGCTACGATTTGCCTTTCGAAGAGAACCCCGACTTTAATGCGCCTCTCTTTACCGATGTGCTCATCCTGCTGATGTGGCTCTTCCTGATAGGAGGTACAGGTCTGGCAGTCTTTTCGATGATCAGAGATTATCGCAGCAGCAAGTCGGAGGCTGTAGTGAATGGCATTCCCGTGCGTCGCATCTTCCGCATCACATGGATCGGAACTTTGGCAGTTTTGCTGCTTACCTTCTTTTTGGGCGGTTCTGCTCCGATGCTCATCAATGGCGAGAATTATGCCGACTGGCTCTGGCTCAAGCTTTCAGATATGTTTGTCATCACATCGCTCCTGATGCTGGTGGCAGGAATCGGTGCCGTCTGTTTCGGTGCTACACGTTATATTCGGAAGAAAAACTAAAGTGAGTGCTTTGGGCTCTCTATTCTATAAATAAGGATTAAATATGCTGATTAGAAGGAAGCAACACGAAACCCCGGGACTGAATACCACATCTACAGCCGACATCTCGTTCATGCTGTTGATATTCTTCCTTGTCACCACATCGATGGATGTGGATAAGGGACTGTTGCGCCAACTCCCTTCACCTGAACCGCAGAAGAAGGAACAGCAGCAGTCGGTGGTAGACAAGGCTAACCTCATGGCGCTGCGCCTGACGGCTGGCGATACGCTTTTGGTCAACGGTAAGCCGATGCAGGTGAGCCAGCTCAAGGAAGAAACCATCCGCTTTGTACACCGCCTGGGCAAGAAACATCTCATCTCTATCGAGAGTGACCGCGATGCCGACTATAATCTCTATTTCCAGATGCAGAATCAGCTGATGGAAGCATATAGCCAGCTGCGCAACGAAACAGCCCAGAAGAAATATCACAGGGATTATGCCCTCTTGAACAATGACCAGAAAGAACAGGTGCGCAACATCTGTCCGCAGCGCATCACAGAGTCGTATGCCAACGCAATGACTCAAACCGACCAGCGTGTTGATGCCAATGCTGAAGAAAAGCAAGGGGAAGAAAATTCGGCAGAAACAGCTACTGAACAGCAGAAAGGAGGTAAACAATGATGAATTTTCATAAGAAATCGCATGAAGTGCCAGGGTTGAATACATCTTCTCTGCCAGACCTCATTTTCTCCGTACTGTTCTTCTTTATGATTGTTACCCACATGCGCCAGGTTACCTTGAAGGTAGACTGCCGTTTGCCACAAGGCAAGGAACTCACCCGCCTGACCAAGAAATCGGCGGTGAGCCATATTTATATAGGTAAGCCAACCAAAGAGATGCAGGCAAAGTATGGTACCGGTACCCAGATTCAGTTGAATGATAAGTTTGCTTCGGCTCCCGAAGTGATGGATTACATTTCGGCAGAAAAGAAGCGTATGTCGCCGGAAGACCAGAAGCTGATGACCGTATCAATCAAAGCAGACCAAGAGACAAAGATGGGTGTGATAACCGACGTAAAGCAGGCTTTGCGCCAGGCAAAAGCACTAAAAATCAGTTATTCTGCCACAGAAAAAGGAAAATAATATTAATTTATCATGTTTTTCTCTTAAAAAATTGCTTTTATTAATTTTTTGTATTATCTTTGCAAGCAAATTATTAGTATTATGTCAAAACAAATTTTAGATTCATTAGATAGGCAGATTCTGAAGCTGATTTCTCAGGATGCCCGTATTCCATTTTTGGAAGTGGCACGCGCTTGCAACGTGAGCGGTGCTGCCATTCATCAGCGTGTTGCTAAACTTACAAATCTTGGTATCATCAAGGGTTCACAATTCATCATTGACCCAGAAAAGATAGGTTATGAAACTTGTGCTTATATGGGACTCTATCTGAAGGAGCCTGAGAAGTTTGACCAGGTTGTAGAGGAGTTGAAGAAGATTCCTGAGGTTGTGGAGTGCCACTATACTACAGGCGGTTTTGATATGTTTATCAAGATTTACGCGCTGAACAACCACCATCTCCTGGAAATCATCCATGATAAGTTGCAGCCACTGGGATTGTCTCGCAGCGAGACAATCATCTCTTTCAATGCATCTATCAACCGCCAGCTTTCTATGCAGGATCTCAAGAGTTTCAACGATGATGAAGAGGAAACTGATGAGGAGGCTGCAGCAGAGAAATAAGATATAAAAAGAAAAAAAGCAGTAGCTCCCTGTGGGATTACTGCTTTCTATAAAGGGTGAGGAATGTGAACGGTAAGCCGTTTTCATTCCTCATTTCTTTTTCTGTCACTTCCCATTCTGCCGGATTGATTTCCGGAAAGAAGGTATCGGCATGTTCAGGTTCCTTTTCTACGATTGTGAGATAAAGCTTGTCTGCAAAAGGCAAAGCCTGTTCATATATGCTGGCTCCTCCGATGATGAAACATTCATCTGAAGCTTCTTTGTTTCCAACCTCTTCTTTTCTTGCTGCCAGCGCTTCTTCCAGAGAGGTGTATACTTCGCACCCTGTTATCTGCTCTCTTGTCTTCGAGATAACAATATTACGGCGGTTGGGCAAGGCTCCGTTAGGCAGCGACTCAAATGTCTTCCTGCCCATGATGATCGTATGTCCGGTTGTGAGCATACGAAATCGGGTCATGTCCGATGGGATGGCGTAGAGCAACCGGTTCTTGTACCCGATAGCTCTATGCACTTTGGATATACAGGCGATGATGCTAAGCATAAACTATAAACTGTTAACTGTAAACTGTTCTTCCGGAATATGGCTACTCTTGATCTTCCACTCCTGCGGATAGAGGTTGTTGGCACGGTTGCCAATGTTCTTTTCCCAGCCTATCGGAACCTGTCTGTAGGTTACCAGTACATAACCCTTAGGCGTATCGGCAGGCAGATTCACAGCCTCCTTGCGAAGGTAGCGGATGGCATCATCGTAGGATAACTCCACCTGTGGGAAGTGATCTTTGTTGAGCATCGTAGAGAGAGCGAGAGCCTGGTCGGGAATGAGACCCTTTCCCTTGTCTGTTCCCAGTTTCACACCTGCATGCAGCACCTTCAGGTTCTTTTCAGCCTGGTTGTAGATGTCTTTCCATCTGCCCGGAATGGCGTAAACCGTCTCGTTGCTCTCTGCAGGTATCCATTCCGTATCAGCCTTCAGCCAGCCGTCCGGAATCTCCGGTCCCTTTCCTTTAGCCACCTTCTTGTCTTTCTTCTTATCCTTCCTGTTCTCCTTGGCTGGTGAGCCGGCTTCCCATTCGCCCTCTTTCTTCAGAATCGCCATAAACAGACCTTCGCCTCGCGAAACGCCAGGAATGAACCGGTAAACCGGGAAGTCGGTGCCCGTGAGGTTGCGGGTGATGTTCCATGTATCTTCTACACCCTCCAGTGCCATCACTTCAGCGCCAAGTTCTTCGCATATCCAGTCCACGTTCTCCTCATCTTCGTGCGCATTGAAGGTGCAGGTAGAGTAAATCAGGATACCGCCTGGCTTCAGACAGTTCCATATATCCGATACGATTTCGCGCTGCAGCTGCCAGCAGTTGTTCACATTCTGGGTACTCCATTCGCCGATAGCCCCTTCATCTTTGCGGAACATTCCTTCGCCGGAGCAGGGAACATCGGTAAGAATCACATCAAACTGCAACTTAGATTTCTTGTAATCGCGGGGATAGTTGTTGGTAACAATCATATCCGGATGACCGAACTTCTGTACGTTTTCGGCAAGAATCTGTGAGCGGGTGCGCATCGGTTCGTTGCTGAAGAGCAGACTCCCTTCCGGCAAGGCAGCCCTTACGGCTGTCGACTTTCCGCCAGGGGCAGCACAGAGATCCAGCATCATCACCGGTTCTTTTACGTACTGTCGGATAGCCATATCTACAAACATAGATGAGGCTTCCTGTACATAATATAAGCCGGCATGCAGCAGCGGATCGAAGGTGAATCCGGGACGTGTAGAGAGATAACGTCCGGTTTCCGGACACCAGGGAACCGGTTCGCCATCAGCATCCTTGCATTTAAAAGGATTGATGCGGATACTGATTGGTGCCTCCTCTTCAAGGATAGCATGCTCCAGACGCTGATACAGCTTTTCGCCCATCAGTGCCTGCGTATATGTTCTGAAATCTTCAGGTAATGTCTTCATTCTGTTTCTTTTTCTTTAATTTGTTTGCAAAAATAAGAAATTTTTCGTTTCTTTGCAACTAAATCGCGAAGAGATGCGTCTAAGAAGCAGAAATTTTTCAAATAACAAGGTAAAACAGTAAAAAATAATGATATGAAGAAAGCAATATTGGCATTAGCGCTCGTTATGAGCATCGGAGCCACCCAAGTGTCTTTGGCGTCTTCTGCTCCAAAACATCGTTATCATCCAACTACCCAACAGGTAGATTCAAAGGCTGCTCCTGCATCTGCCGCACAGCCATCTGCTTCGAAGGATAAAGGCGACGAGGCGTTGGAGGCTTATTCTGATACAACCAGTACAGATTCGGCCAACTATGATGATTATGATGAGAATGATAATAAGTCTGTTCATTCTAGATACAGTTTAGACAACTATGATGATCCGTTCGATTTCATCGGTTCGGTATTTGGTGGCGGAGCGCTGGCTGTTATGATCATCTTCTGTATCATCTTCGGTCTGCTATTTGTCTTTGCTCCGCTGATCATCGTATTTCTGGTTATCAGATATCTGATTCGCCGCCACAACGACCGGATGAAACTGGCGGAAATGGCGATGGAGAAGGGCATCAATGTTCCGGAAAGCGACCGGCCGATAGACAAGCAGAGCGATGAGTATCTGGTAAAGCGTGGATTGAGAAATGCCTTCCTGGGAGCCGGTTTGTGCGCCATGTTTGCCTGGTGGGATGCTGATTTCCTGGCTGGCATCGGAGCCCTGGTCTTCTTCTATGGATTGGGACAGACCCTCATAGGTTCGCTTCCAGCCATCAAGGATTGGTGGAGAAACCGCCATGGCGATCAGGGCACAGGTTATAATGGAACTCCGGTATAAAAATCAAACAACAATTATTAGTTAATATATAGTGGAAAAGTTATCCGATATTTCTCTCGTCACGAAGGTGGTGATGCTTCATGACCGCAAGTCGTTCGACTTGCTGGTCAGGAAGTATCAGTCACCCATTCGTGGGTTCTTCCTACGGCAGACGCTGGGGGATGCGCAGCTGAGTGACGACTTGGCGCAGGATACCTTTGTGAAGGCTTATACCCATCTGTCGGGTTTCAGGGGTACAGCCAGCTTTTCCACTTGGCTTTATCGTATCGCCTATAATGTGTGGTATGATTATACCCGCAGTTATAAGGAAACGCAGGATATCGATACGCCGGCGGTTGCCCGACAGAATGCGCAGGGAGTGAATACCGGACTGAAGATGGATTTACTCAATGCCCTGCGGATATTGAGCGAGAACGAACGTACATGCATCACGCTGCAGCTGATGGATGGTCTCTCTATAGATAAGATTGCAGAGGTGACGGGAATGGCGCAAGGCACCATTCCCGTCACCTCTCTCTCGTGGAAAACAGAAACTTGCAAGTTATTTAAAAAAGAATGGTTATGACCGATAAGATAAATGATAAGAAGTTGGAGAGCATGAAAGGGGAACCGTTGGCCCCTCAGGATGAAGAACTCTTACAGATGTTCTTTTCCGATTGCCAGATGTCAGAGATTCCTGATGACGGATTCTCCGACAGGGTGATGCAGACCTTGCCGGCTTTACCCGAAACTGGTACAGCGATGTCGCTGGTTAAGCGCCAGCGTCTGGAACATTTATGGACGGCAGCCTGTGTGGCAGCAGGCATCATCATAGCAGTAGTCTGTCAGGGATGGGAACAGATTCAGGGGTGGCTTTTCTCTATGAAGATAGATTTCCTCCTTTCCGGTTCGCGTGTTCTTACGCATGTGGCAGATTCCATCGCCCACTCTCAGAATCTCCTGATGGTGCTGGCTGGCTTCGTTGTCCTCATCATGGTTTGGGGATATAATGAACTGGCTGATGCACGTCAGTAGGCTTCTTCCCTGATATCAATTGTATGAATGATCAACTCTTTCTATTATCAGAATAGTTTTTAGTGCTAATAGAAAGAGTTTTTCCTTAATTCCGCAACACTTTGATTTAACTTTATTTATA
>ULSZ01020178.1_pt1 | contig 23417 bp, 20 predicted proteins | sample 1957151 | NCBI WGS metagenome assembly ULSZ01 (sample SAMEA4835721, study PRJEB28245) | human gut metagenome | biome: gut microbiome; material: fecal sample | place: Denmark | collected 2008
TGAAATCCAGATTGGATTGCCAAGCGAGGATGTAACCGTATATGAAAACGGTCTTCCAGCCGTTTACTCTTCTTCCGTACACAAACTGTCTGCACATTGGCGTAGCGATGCCTCACTGAAAGGTACCGACTTGATGACTCCATCTGAGTCTGCCATTGCTACAGGTAATATTGCATACGCAGTTTCTTCTTTCAGCGAGTTGGGACAGAAAGAGTTCAAAGGTAAGCTCAACTATAAGGCAAACCATTTTGGTATGCAGAATGTAGACCTCAACCTGTCTGGTGGAATCGGTGCCAATTGGCTTTATACAGCCAGTATGTATCAGAATTTCGATCCAGGTAGTTTCAAGCTTCGCTTTACTGATTATGCCGACCGTACCCAACTTTATCATTTCGGTATCACTCGCATCTTGAATGATGGAAAGGGACGTGTCTCCTTATTATATAAGTATTCCAACAGCAAGAACCCTGGCAATTTTGCCAATGCAGCCCCATTTATCTATTCAGGCGACGGCAGTATCAAGAAGATTGATGGCTTTGACCCTGGTATGGACTCATACGTGCAGTGTCAAGGTTCTTTCCAATACTTGAATACAAAGTCAGGAAAGATGGAGACATGGAATATGAGCGATGGCAGTGAGAATCATGCCAACGAAATTGCCCTCATCAGCCAGTATCAGTTTGATAATGGATGGTTGTGGAAATTCAACGCCAAGTATATGAATGCTCCACGTGCCAATTATGTGGATTACGGAGGAAGTACCATCTCTCAGGTGAGCGAGGCTGATGGCTATCAGCTTTCTGATGGGTCTGCCTACAGTGGTTACATTGAAGGCCGTCGCACCTGGTTGCATGTTGGTAAGGTGAGCAATGCGCTTTTGACTACCGAAATCTCTAAGCAGTTGAACAACCATAAGTTAATGATAGGATTGAACGAGTGGTATTACCATCTCAATTACTATTCGTCTTCGTTCCAGTGGGCAGGCACCGTAGAAGCTTATCCACGCACATTGAGCCAGATGTATGTCAATCCGCTTGATCCTACACAGACAGCCCGTCGTTCTGAGACTTTCGGTTATAATGAGTTGAGTCCAGAATACACCAAGGGTTCAGAGAACAAGTTGGCACTCTACTTTACCGACGAATGGAAGGTAAGTCCTAAGTTCAAGGTGTTCTATGGTGGTAGATTGGAGTACTACCGCATGTCTGCCGAGCAGATTTCTGCCCCACGTTTCTCAGGATTCCACATGGGTAACTATAATACATACGCCACAGCTGCTGATGGTTCTGTTGTTGCTACTGAGCACAGCATCGAAGCAAAGAACGTAACCAAGGATAAATTGAATTATGCAGCCACCTTGCAGTTGACGTATAACCTTACCCGCCAGTTTGGTCTGACAGCCGATGCTACCATCGCCACCCGTTTCCCACGCATCAGCGAGTATGCAGGAACAGGACCTACCGAGGAGCAGTATAAGCGAGTAACCATTCCATTGATTCGTGGTGGTATTTTCTACAAGAACGATTGGATTGACCTTTCTTCAATGGTGACCTACATATCAAAGTCGAACAATATCGACCAGCAGAATCTTACCAAGCCTGGCACTACAGAGGGCAAGACCGTGTTGCTCATCTATAACATCCAGACTTTGGGTTGGACAACCTCGGCAGAAATCAATCCGTTCAAGAACTTCCACATGCATGCACTCTTCACTTATCAGAAGCCGGTGTATAAGAACTATAATGCGAGCGTAACGTTCAGTGACGGTCAGTCTATGGGTGTGAATGCCAATAACATGATTGTCAAGGAGATTCCTCAGGTTCTTATCGAGTTGGACCCTAAGTATGATATCACCAAGAATCTGAATGCCTGGTTGAGCTTCCGTTACTTTGGTAAGACCTATGCCAACCTTCAGGAGGCACTCTACTTCAATGGTCACTGGGAGACTTTCGGCGGAATCAACTGGAATGTGAACAAGAAGTTGAGCCTTGGCGTGAGTGTCATCAATATCTTTAACGAGAAGGGTGCCAAGGGTACCATTAGCGGCTCTGAGCTGATTACCAAGCAGGAAGCTGGCAAATATGACGGCAAGTACATGAGTGGTAGCTATCTCCGTCCGTTCACGGTGGAATTCTCTGCAGGAATCAAATTCTAAGATAATAACGAAAGTATTATAGCGTTTAATTATAACAAAGCAATCACATAAAAACCAAAGAACGATGAAAAAGGTATTTATGATTATCGCAGCGATGTGCATGACATCTATCATGGCATCTGCTCAAAAGACCATCCGAGTGTCAACCGACAAGACCGACCTCGTGATGCAGGTTTCTCCTAAGGGTCGCCTCTACCAAGTGTATCTGGGTGACAAGTTGAAGAATCCTTCAGATTACAATCATCTGAAGTGGGATGTATATGCGGCTTCTGATGGTTCCGTCTGCCAGCGAGGTCATGAGGTTTATGCAACCTCTGGTGCTGAAGATTTCTTCGAGCCGGCAGTGGCAGTGACCCATGCAGATGGTAATATGACTACCTATTTGTATTATCAGTCTTCTGAAGAAAAGGCTATCAGTGGAGGTGTTGAGACCATCATCACGCTTAAGGACAAGGTGTATCCGCTGACCGTGAAGCTCCACTATGCAGCTTATCCTAAGGAGAACGTCATCAAGGCGTGGAGCGAAATCTCTCATAAGGAGAAAGCTCCGGTTACGCTTTGGAGATATAGCTCAGCAATGCTTTATTTCAAGGCAAACAAGTATTTCGTTACCAATTATCATAGCGACTGGGCTAAGGAAGGACAGCCTGAAACTTGCCAGTTGACTGCTGGTAAGAAAATTGTTGATACCAAGTTGGGTACTCGTGCAGCCATGCAGGAGGAGCCTTTCTTTGAACTGGGATTTGATGAGCCTGCCAAGGAGAATGAGGGCAAGGTGATGCTTGGAACCATCGGATGGCCTGGCAACTTCCGCTTTACCTTCGAGGTAGATAACGTGGGAGCCCTTCGTGTTATCCCCGCTATCAATCCATACGCCTCTAACTATAAGCTGAAGGCAGGTGAGACGTTCACTACCCCTGAGTTTATCTTTGCCATGAGCGATAATGGTTTCGGTGAGGCTTCCCGTAATTTGCACAATTGGGCTCGTCAGTATCAGGTAAACATGGGTATGGAAGATCGCCTTACACTCTTGAACAACTGGGAGAATACAGGCTTCGACTTCAACCAGCAGAGTCTTGCAGAGTTGATGAAGGATGCCAAGGACCTGGGTGTAGATATGTTCTTGCTTGATGATGGTTGGTTTGCCAACAAGTATCCTCGCAAGGACGACCATGCAGGTCTCGGCGACTGGGAGGCTACCAAGAGCAAGCTGCCTGATGGAATACCTGGATTGGTAAGAGATGCCAAAAAAGCTGGTGTAAAGTTTGGTATTTGGATTGAGCCAGAGATGGTGAATCCTAAGAGCGAACTCTTCGAGAAGCATCCTGACTGGGTCATCATGCAGCCAAAGCGTGATACCTATTATTACCGCAACCAGCTGGTACTTGATATCAGTAATCCTAAGGTACAGGATTATGTGTTCGGCATCGTGGATCGCATCATGACGGAGAATCCGGATGTGGCTTACTTCAAGTGGGACTGCAACAGTGTGATTACCAACATCTATTCTCCATATCATAAGGAGAATCAGGGTAATTTCTATATCGATCATGTCCGTGGTATCTACAAGGTGCTTACCCGTATTCATAACAAGTATCCTAAGTTGCCGATGATGCTTTGCTCTGGTGGTGGCGGCAGAATGGATTACGAGATGCTGAAGTATTTCACTGAGTTCTGGTGTTCAGACGATACTGATCCATACGAGCGCCTCTACATCCAGTGGAGCCTGTCAAAGTTCTTCCCAGCCAAGACCATGGGTTCGCATGTAACTAACTGGAACAAGAATACCAGTGTGAAGTTCCGCACCGATGTTTGCAGTTCATGTAAGTTGGGCTTTGATATCGACCTCAAGTCGCTTTCTGGTGATGACTACAAGTTTGTGCAGAATGCTGTCAAGAACTATGATAGCATGAAGCCTATGATTCTCGAGGGCGACCAGTATCGCCTGGTTTCTCCATACGAAGGCAACCACTGTGCCATTAACTATGTAAGTAAGGACAAGCAGCGTGCCGTTCTCTTTGCTTACGACTTGCATCCACGCTACAAGGAGCCTGTGATGAATGTGAAGATGCAGGGATTGGATGCCGATAAGGTTTATACCGTAAAGGAGACCAATCTGATGCCTGGAAAGAAGTCTGATTTGGAGTGCAATGGCAAGCAGTACAGCGGTGACTATCTGATGAAAGTCGGCTTGAATGTATTCAGCCAGACAGATGGAACCAGCCATGTATTGGTATTAGAATAACGTATCAACTATTCATAATGAAAACGAAAAGCAGCAAAGTCTATAAATAGGCTTGCTGCTTTTTTAGGTTTCTGTATTTCTTATCCCTAATGATTTTACTTGTTTAGCGGTCTTGCCACAAACTCAGTATGAAGGGTCTCCATCGGATGCTCCTTCAGGTTGATGAGGATGTTTGGCGTATTGCCGTTGGCGATGATTACCTTGATGCCGGCATTGGCTACATCCTGGGCGGTCTTTAACTTGGAAATCATGCCGCCTCTACCATGGCTACTCTTCTCGTCGCTCACATACTCGCTCACGTCTCGGTCGTAATATACCGAAGGGATGATGCGAGAGGTTGGTAGGGAAGGGTTGCCATTGTAGATGCCATCTACATTGGAGAGCAAGACGAGGGCATCGGCATTCAGCATCCTGGCTATCAAGCCTGACAACTCGTCATTATCGGTGAACATCAACTCGGTGAGGCACACGGTATCGTTCTCATTCACGATAGGGAGCACGCCGTTCTCCAACATCAGTTCCATACAAGCCTTTTGGTTCTGGTATTGTTCCTTGGCGAGGAAATTTTCCTTCATGGTCAATACTTGTCCCACCTTGATGTTGTATTCTCTGAACAAGTCGTAATACAATCTAATCAGCTTGCCTTGACCTACCGAAGAGAACAACTGTCGCTGTTCTACACTGTCCAGCTGGTGGTCTACCTGAAGCTCGCCTCTTCCTGCCATTACGGCACCAGAAGATACGAGGATCACCTCGTAGTCGTGCCTTCTCAACCAAGCCAGTTGGTCTACCAAAGCCGACATTCTTGTTACGTTCAAATGTCCATCCTCTCGGGTCAGTACGTTGCTGCCCACCTTTACTACTATTCGTCTCATAAATTCTTTTATGTTGACATACTGGGTGAGGGCAGGAAACAAAACCTGCCCTCCCAGCGCATTCTTTTTTATTTTTTATTGTCTTTTTCTCGAATCTCTACTCTTCGAATCTTGCCGGAGATGGTCTTTGGCAATTCATCTACGAATTCGATGATGCGAGGATATTTATAAGGAGCAGTCTCATGCTTCACATGATCCTGCAACTTCTTGATGAGGTCAGGGCCCGCCATACTCTTGTATTCATCCTTCAGTACGACGGTTGCCTTGACTACCATACCGCGGATTGGGTCTGGCACACCGGTGATGGCGCACTCTACTACGGCAGGGTGAGTCATCAGGGCATTCTCTACCTCGAAAGGACCGATACGGTAACCCGAACTCTTGATCACATCGTCGATTCTGCCCTCAAACCAGAAGTAGCCTTCCTCATCACGCCAAGCCATATCGCCCGTGTGATAGTAACCATCATGCCAAACCGATTTGGTCTGCTTTTCATCACGATAGTAATATTTGAAGAGGCCGATAGGCTTGTCATCGCCGATGCGGATGCAAATCTCGCCCTTTTCACCATCCTCGCATTCCGTCATGTCTGGGCGAAGGATGTGAACATCATATTGTGGGTTAGGCTTGCCCATGCTTCCTGGCTTGGGTTTGATCCAAGGGAAGGTTCCGAGTGTCATCGTAGTCTCAGTCTGTCCGAAGCCCTCATAAATCTGAACACCAGTGAGTTTCTGGAAGGTCTCTGCCACGGATGGGTTCATAGCCTCGCCCGCAGTGGTGCAGTATTCAAGACTGCTGAGGTCATACTTAGAGAAATCTTCCTGAATCATGAAGCGGTAGATAGTAGGAGGGGCACAGAAAGAGGTGATGTGATACTTCTCAATCTGGCGCATGATCTTATCCGCCGTAAACTTCTCGTGATCGAAGACGAAGACGGTGGCTCCGGCAAACCATTGTCCGTAGAGCTTGCCCCATACAGCCTTACCCCAACCGGTATCGGCTACGGTAAGATGGATGGAGTTCTCGTGGAGATTGTGCCAATATACACCCGTGGTCAGATGACCGAGGGCATAGAGGTGATCGTGTGCCACCATCTTTGGCTCGCCAGTGGTTCCCGATGTGAAGTACATCAGCAGGGTATCCTCATTAGAGTTTACATGTTCTGGGCGAACAAAAGGAGCACATTCGTTCCATTCCTTCATCCAGTCGTGGAAACCTTCTGGGATATCCGGACCGATACTAATCAATGTCTTGACAGTCGGACTCTCTGGCATTGCCTGATTAACCTGCTCTACCACGTAATCATCGCCGCAGCAGATGATAGCCTTCACGCTTGCTGCATTGTTGCGGTAAACGATGTCGTGCTTGGTAAGCATGTGGGTGGCAGGGATGGCTACAGCGCCCAACTTGTGGAGACCGAGCATGGCAAGCCACCACTGATAGTGACGCTTCAGAATCAGCATCACCTTATCATCGTGACCGATGCCGAGACTCTGGAAGTAAGCGGCAGCCTTGTCGCTCTGCTCCTTCAGGTCCTTGTATGTAAAACGGATTTCTTCGCCACGTTCACTTGCCCAAAGCAGCGCCACGTGGTCTGGCTTGATCTTTGCCCATTCGTCCATCACGTCGTAGGCAAAGTTGAAATCTTCTGGTATGATAAACTCCAGATGCTCCTTGAAGTCTTGCTCTGAAGTGAATTTTGTCTGTTTTAGAAATCTCTCGATCATAGTTACTCTTCTAGATAATTATACAAAGGAACTTGGCTGGCTCATTGTTGAGTGAGCGGAAGCAATGCGACTTTCTACTGTCGAAGTAGATGCTGTCGCCTGGATTCAGCACCATCACCTTTTCTTCGATGGTTACTTCGAGCTGTCCCTCAATCACATAATCATATTCCTGTCCGTCGTGTCCGTTCTTGTTCGGCTTCTTGTCGCCTGGCAACGGATCCACCTGTACCATGAACGGATTCACCTTTCTATCCTTGAATCCTACGGCAAGGCTCTGGTATTTATACTGGTTGTTGCGGTCTATCTCCGGTCCCTGTCCCTTGCGGGTAACGTAGTATCCCTTCATGCGAGGTTCCTCGCCGAAGAGCAATACGTCGAGGTCGATGCCGTATCGCTTTGAAATCTTTGAAAGTCGATACACGGATGGGTCGGCTTCTCCCGACTCAATCTTGAGATAGTGGTCAAGACTGATTTCGCAAAGTTCTGCCACTTCCTCAGCTGGAATGTTGAGAACCTCGCGGAGACCTTTCAGTCTTTCACCGATTTGCTTGATAGCTTCGTCCATAATCGAATATTTTATTGGTTGTTTTATCTTTTACCTGCCAGCAAACCATTGATGACTGCGCTAGTAAAGCCGCCCTGTTCCATGGTGTTGAGGCCCTTGATGGTGCAGCCGCCAGGAGTAGTAACCTTGTCAATGGCTGCCTCTGGATGCTCGCCTGTTTCCTGAAGCAGCTCTACGGCACCCTTGATGGTCTGCAAGACAATCTTCTGGGCATCCTTTGCCTTGAAGCCCATCTCTACGCCGCCTTCCACATTGGCTCTTACATAGCGCATGGCGTAAGCGATGGCACACGACATAGCGGTAGCTGCAGGGAAGAGACGTTCTTCCATGATGAGGCTTTCGCCCAATTCATCGAAGATTTCTGTAATCTGCTGGATTTCTGTGGCAGATGCATCTACAGGAGTAATGAAGGTCATCGACTGCTTGTAGGCGATGGCGATGTTTGGCATCACGAGGAAGAAGGTTGGGGTGATACCATCCTTGTCTAACCACTCCTTGATGTTGGCTGATGACACACCGGCTGCTACCACTACGAGTTTCTGACTCTTGTAGTTGAGTGCATCCTTGATTCCCTTTAATGTCTTCTCCACGCACCATGGCTTTACTACCACGCAAATGATGTCTGCGCCGTGGCAAGCCAACTGGTTGTCGAGAGTTACGCTGGCTCCTTCGCTTGCGAAGTGATCCAATACTGGTTGGTTATGGTCAGATACCGTAATATCTGATGGAGTGAACTTCTCGCTCTGCAAGAGTCCTTCAGCCATGGCACCGCCCATAGCACCTGCTCCGATAATTGTTATTTTCATTGTCGTCTTATAGTTAAAATGCAATTACGGTGCAAAGATACTACTTTTATCAGAAAAAAGAGCAGTTTGTAGACGATTTTTTAAGAAAGTACGCTTGTTTGCTGACGATATTTTAAGAATCTTGCTAGTTTACTCCCATTCTGGAAGTATCTACGTCCTTGGTTCTCTTCTCCTTGTACTTACCTATCTTATAGATGATGGAGATGGAGGCTGATGCCCAATCTTGCTTGATGTTCATGTGATAGTCTTGATCGCCTTGTACTGATTTTGTAGAGAATCCCTCGTTGAAGATGTTGCTGCCTTTAACCACAATGCTCCATTTATCATTATCGGAAGCCCATCTCAACATAGCAATCAAGAGAAAGACTGATTTGATGTCATAGAGTCCTTGAATGGCTTTCGACTGATAGAATGGGTTAAGTATGAAATGGATGTGATGGCTTCGGCTAAGCTGGACGGATAGATTTCCGGCAAGAACGGCAGAGATATGTTTGCGATTGAAGGGCAAGTCAAAGAAATCGTTACTCTTGTCATGTCTGTAGATTCCTGTTGCCGAAACACTTCCGTTCATCCAATTGCCTATACCGAAAGTTGTCGATGCTCTAATGCCTATAGTATGATTATAGTCGAAATTGGTCTCCTTCATAATGACTGCCAGGTGGTCGGTAGTCTGATAAGGCAACTGCACAGAATAGTTGGGTTGGAACTCTGCAAATGCCATCAATGTATGGCGACTTTTGATTGTCCACATCAGGTTGGTCTCGTATGTAGAGTAAGGCTTGAGATGAGGATTTCCCCATATCTCCATATAGGTAGAGGCATAGTAAATGCTGCTCATAGTTGACCAATAGCTAGGAAACTGTGAGCTGGAACTGAAGGATAAGTTGAGTATGTTGCCAGGATTGGCTTTCCACGATGCATTAAGAGTGGGATAAATATGCCATTTGTTCCATTGTGGAGAATGGTACAGCTCCGCTTCGACAGAGGCTTCCAAGCTGATTCGCTCGTTTATCTGTTTGCTTATGCCGCCATAGAAACTCAAGATTCTTTCTTCGATATTCACCTGGCTGGTTGCATCTGGAATGTCTCCTCCTTCCTTGTTGGTCGTGGCTTGGTAGCTTCTGTTGTTGCTGCTTTGGAATTTCATACCATACGACAGCTCCCCAACCCTTCTTCAATGAGTGGGATTGGTCTGCTGTGAAAAGCCATTTGTCTATTACCTGCTTGCTGTTTGTGTATAGAATACGTTCTTCGTCAAGCATCGTTCCTGCTAGATATTGCTGGCTGGGGTTTTGGTAGTTGAGATAGGATATGCCTATTTGTAGTCCAAAGGGCAGGTTGTAGCTGGCATCTACATTGTGCAGGTAGGTATGCTCATTGCCCTGTTGCTGGGATGTGCCTGTTCCCTTCGTTTCATGATGAGGATGGCTGCTGTCCCATTTTCCTGTATATGCCAGGGATTGTTGGTGGTTATCAGCAAATGCATAACTCAGTCCCAAGCGATAGTTGTGAGTCAATTCTGGGGTTTTCTGTGAGGTCTTGTCATGATACGCTACTCGCTTTCCTTGAAGCGGATGATTGGCATAGGTAGTAGTCTCACCGTATGATGTTCCATCTGTAAATGAATACATGGCATCCAGACCGAATTTTCCTTTTTGGAACAGCAGGTTGCCTTTGCCTTTCCCTTCTCCGTATTTGCTTTGGCTCCAGATGCTTTGTATTTGTCCTGAAAGCAGGTTCTTTCCTACATAGTCTTTGGTAATCAGGTTGATGACCATTCCACGAACATGTAAGCGTGCTGGCGCTGCCAGCATCACTTCGGCTTTGGCTAATTGTGATGCGGGCATTGCTTTTAATCGCTCTGCCAGTTGTGCGTAATTGAGCATGGTTGGTTTGCCGTTGATGATGAGAGTCAGTTCCTTTCCTGCATAATTGATGTTGCCGTTTAGTTCGTTTACTCCTGGTATTCGGGTAAGGGCATCATAAGCGTTGTCTGCCGGCATTTTCTCTATGAGCAGTGGCATATTGTAAACCAACTGTCCTCTTTCTGCCTTGACGATAGGACGTGTCGCCTTGACGAAAACCTCTGGCAGGTTTTGCATCATCATCTGGGCGGTAAGCGTGTCTTTTGCCTCTTCGTTTTGAGCGCAAAGGGGCTGGCTCAGCAATAATGCTGAACCTAAGATAAAATTTATTTTCATGTGTTTATGTTTGTTTGATGGCTATTGCTTGAGTTGCTCTTTGGCTTTGGATATGAGTTGTGCTGCCTCTTTTTTATCTTCCAGTCTGTTTGCATTTGCTAAGAATAACTGGAGATACAGTTTCGCTTTCAGCTTGTTTTTGGAAGCGATGAACATTTGGGCGGCATTGTAATAGTTGAGCGGGTCGTCTTCTTCATCGTAAAGGATGCTTAACTCAAAGTCACGTGCTGCGTCTGCATATCGGCTGTGTTGAAAATGTAAGTCGGCTAGCCATTTATAGGTTCGCAAAGCTCTGTCTTTTGGCAAGGAAACCTCTAACGACTGGTTGAAATGAGCCATAGACAATGAATCCATGCAGAAGGATTTCTCTATCAAAGCCAAGTGGAAAAGGCAAGTGGCATTGTCGTTTTTGAACTGAACAGCTTTCTGGTAATGTTTCAGCGCCTTTTCATTGTCCGGCAGGTCCTCATAACAGAGACCAAGGATGAAATTGAATTCGAAATTATCAAATCCTTGCGCTATCAGTTTCTCATACAAGGGTATAGCCTCATCGTATTTGAATTGCATGAATAGGGAATAGGCATATTCCTTGTTGACATATAAGTTCGTGGAATCACATTGAAAAATGTAATTCTTCGCCACTTTTTCTGCTCTGTCTGGTTTGTTCACCCCATTGTAATGTACGGCAAGCGAAGCGATAATTTCACTGTCGTATGGGAATAAGAATGCGATGCGCTCGCCCCAAAGAGAAACCTTGTCATTGTTGTTCTGATTGAGATACGCATAATAGTACATTCGCATGTCTTCGTGGTTGATGCTATCTGATGGAATCTTGTCTAGGCAAGAAATGCAGGCGGTGTAGTTGCCTACTTTCCGATAGCAGGAAGCCAGTTTCCTGCGTGCTCCCAGGTGAGATGGATTTGCTTCCAAATAGTTTTGGTAGTATTGGGTTGCATGAAACACATCATATCTACTCAAACAGCTATCTCCTTGTTGGAGTAGATTAGCTGTGGTCTCGTTGGCCTTGGCATTCATTGCCATACATAGCCATAATATAAGGATCAATCTAAACTGTTTCATCGTTTTTGCTGATTATTTCTTTCTTACTTCGGGAGTGAAAACGACAGGCAAGGTAAACTCCATGTTGACTTCCTCGCCATCGGAGAGTCGGGCAGGCTTCCAATGAGGGCTTCTCTTGAGAAGTTCAATCACAGTCTGCTCATAGGCTTTTTCTTTGGGAGCTTCGAGAACTTTAAATAATCCCAATGTTCCATCCTTTTGAACGGTGAAGTTGATGACAACTCGCGCAGGCTTGTCTTCCAATCCTTTAGGATATTGGATGTTTGTCATCACCCATCTTAGGAAATCGTTGATGTCGCCATTGCCGTTGAAAATTGGCATCTGACCACCTTCCGGTAAAACAGCTATCGTCTTTAACACATGAGGTTGTGATACGCTTTGCGGTTTGAACATAAGGACGAGGGTTATACCTATTATTGCTATCACGCAAGCGGCTATCCCAAATACCTTTTTATATATATGAGATTTTGTGTATCTTGTTTCCTGTGCTTTGCCCAGGAAATAAGTTTCTTCCTGATAGTTTTTTTCTTTCATACCTTTTACGATTTTATGGAGTTGTCTAAAAGTGCTTTTAATTGTTTGAGTGGTTCCTTGCTGACGTGCAGAGTGAATTTCTCGCAAAACCGTTCGTTGTACAAAATTAGTTCTGAAGTGTTGAGGTTGATACTGAAAATGTGCTGACTATTAATAATGTAGTTTCTGCCAACACGAGCGAAGAAGTGTGCCGTTTGCGCAAGTTGCTCTACTATTTTCTTCTCAAAGACCACAAGGTTGAACGAGAAGGTGTATTCATCGCCGTTGGTGAGACGGAGATTGCAATAGCTTCCTTCCGAACAGACGTATGCTATCTGTTCGGAAGCCACTCTGAGCAAGAAGTTGGCATTTGATATGATGAGATATTCTTCCATACTGATAAGTTTGGTGCAAAGGTAAGCAAAATATTTAAAAAGTATGGCTGGAGGTAGCGTGTTTTTTGTGGACCTATGGCTTTGTTTTGTAAAAGTACGTATTTAACCCATAAAATAAGAGAAAAACAAGTTTTATGTCAGAATTTCATCCGTTTTTTATTCTTTTCTTCCCATTTTAGCGATTTTTTTCGTATATTCGCATTCGCAATCGGGAAACCGACAACGCAAAAAACTAAAAATGAATGCAAAAACAAATATCTTATGGCAAAGATTATTGTAAGAAACCAAACGAAAAAAACACTAACCAAAGATGGTGTTGATTACATCTGCATTACCGATATAGCAAGGCAGAAGAATCCCATTGAGCCCAAAGATGTGGTAAAGAATTGGTTGCGTTCCAAAAACACCTTGGAGTACTTAGGACTTTGAGAGCAGTTGAACAACCCTAATTTTAAAGGGGTCGAATCGACCCCCTTTTGAAAGAAGCGGGCTCGAATGCTTTTACGATGAGTCCGACTCGATGGGTGGAACTAACCCATGCTGTAGTATTATTAAATTTTATCAACTATGAATAGTAAGAATTTATACTTTACAATCTTCTCTTTAATCCTTTTAGGATTTATCTCTTCTTGTGCAGAGAATAGTAATAAGTGTAGGCCTTCTTATGCAAGCAACATAGAACAACTTAATGAAAAGTTATATGATTCTTATGCAAATGTTGCAGTAAGGGAAAACAACACAACATCTGATGACATAATAACACCAGAATATTTTGGAGGCTCATATGTCAAGGCAAATAAACTTATTGTCATGGTCAAAAATGGAAGTCCAAAAGGAATAGAAGATATAAAGAAAAGACTAGGCACAGATTCAAATGTGACATTTGTATCTTGTACTTATTCTCTTCAAGAATTAAAAGAATTAAACGCTAAATTGCAAGTATCTTTTGCCAAGAAAGCTGCATTGCGAGACGAAATTGGGTGGGTTGCTGTTGGTATCAGACCTATTCAAAATAGAATTGTCGTATATTTGAATAATGCTTCTAATAAAAATATCTCTAAATTCAAGAATGAAATTTGCAATTCAGATAAAATAATTTTTGATCAGTTGGAAATAGAGCCAATTGAAATACAAAAAGATACAGCAAAAGACGAAAAAGCAGGAAGTCCCTCATAAAAGTGTATGGATAACTCGAAAAGTCCCTCATAAAAGAGTGTTAATCTTCTAGAAAGTCTCTCATAAAAATGTGATAAATTTTGCTATCTCATTGTCTTTCTGTCTTTTGCAGCAAGAATACAATAATAATACCATGAGTATATGAAGGAGATGATGTCGCATCGTAGCTGACCAATGTGGCAGGAACCGTGCTTGGCAAGATGGGTACGGCAGAAAATGTATTGAAGCATGTGCCGAGCATCGTGAAGAAGAAAGATGGATATGAGGTGGTCGGCAAGGGTAACACGATGAACGTATATCTTGCCAAAGAGCAGCATGTACTGGATGTCAGCATCAGTAAGTCATTCCTAAAGGATGCCCTTACCTTGGAAATAAAAGGCAACGACCTGCTTTATAAATGTTGGGATGCCGACTTGCTCTATAACCAAAAGATGGAACTTTTGCAAGTATCTAAGCGAGGTACGAGAGACCTGCAACTCACCCTTCGCTATAAGTTCAATACCACACGTAGCAAGTACAAAGGAACTGGTGTCGGTAATGCAGAGCTGAATCGACTATAAATATCTTTTATTACTTTTATTCGAAAGTAGAGACATTTAAGATGATTTCCTATAAGGGGAACAAAAAAGCAGCAAACCGCAAAGGGCTTGCTGCTCACGATAGGAGTGTTTCCTATTTCTTTTATGGGTTGAGTTTTCTTTATATTCTTATCTCAATGGGTTTATACTTCCTTCAATACGGTTTCCAATCTTCCGATGAAGTCATCCACATTTTCCTTGGTCAATACCAATGGAGGGAGGATACGGAGGATGTTGGTGCCGGCGCAACCGGTGAAGCAGTGCTGCTCGTGGATGAGCTTGCTGCGAACTTCCTTGTGAGGAATGTCGAGTACGGCGCCTACCATTAAACCACGGCCACGAACCTCTGTGATGTGACTGTTGCGCTTCTGCAACTCCTTCAGCTGGGCAACGAGATATTCGCCAACCTCATGCGCATTCTGTACCAGGTTCTCCTTCTCGAATACATCGAGAACGGCGAGAGCGGCAGTACATGCCAGGTGGTTGCCACCAAAGGTTGTACCCAACTGACCATATACAGGAGTAAACTCTGGAGAAATCAATACGCCACCCATAGGGAAACCATTACCGATACCCTTGGCTACGGTGATGAGATCTGGCTTGATGCCCAACCACTGGTGTGCAAAGAACTTACCGCTTCTGCCATAACCACACTGGATTTCATCGCAAATCAGGAAGGTGCCGTATTTCTTGCAGGCTGCCTGTAATCCCTGAGCAAACTCAGGAGTTACCATGTTGCAACCACCTACGCCCTGAATAGCTTCGATGATACAAGCGCATACATCGCCCTTGGCAAGTTCCTTCTCCCAAGCCTCCAAATCGTTGATAGGAAGATAGGTTACGTGACCATTATCATTGATAGGAGCGATGATCTTAGGATTATTTGTTACCTCTACGGCAAGGGATGTTCTGCCGTGGAAAGCCTTCTCTATAGAAAGCACGCGGGTTCTTCCGTTGGTGAATGAAGCCAGTTTCAAGGCATTCTCGTTTGCCTCGGCACCAGAGTTGATGAGGAAGAACTGATAATCTTCATAACCGCTAATCTTGCCCAGACGCTCAGCGAGTTTCACCTGCAACTTGTTGATGACAGAGTTGGAATAGAAACCCAGATTGTTCAACTGGTTGGTGAGCATCTCCACATAATGAGGATGGCAATGACCGATGCTGATAACGGCATGACCGCCATAGAGGTCGAGGTATTCTTGACCCTTGTCGTCCCATACCTTGCAGCCCTTACCTTTTACAATATTAATATCGAAAAGAGGATATACGTCGTAAAGTTTCATGTTAAATCTATGTTTTAAGAAAGACAACTCATAGAGTTATCTTATTACAAACTATTTTTTATGATAGAAGAACGAATGATTTTTCATCCGTTCTTCCGAATTCTTTTATCTAAAATGCTGATGGCTTGAGTTTCAAACCTGCTGTCTGGTCGAGACCAAACATGATGTTCATGTTCTGAACAGCCTGACCTACGGCACCCTTCAGAAGATTGTCGATGCAGGAAGTAATCAGGAGCTTATCGCCATACTTATCCACATGAACCAGGCACTTGTTGGTATTCACCACCTGCTTCAGGTCGATTGCCTTATCCACATAGTGGGTGAACTTGGCATCCTTGTAGAACTCCTTGTAACCTGCTACGATTTCCTCGATTGGCTTGTCGGTCTTCACCACTTCTGTAGCGAAGATGCCACGGGCGAAGTCGCCACGGTAAGGGATGAAGTCGATGGCTGCATCGAGATAACCCTGTGTCTGCTTCAGACTCTCACGAATCTCTGGTACGTGCTGATGGTTGAATGCCTTGTAGATGCTCATGTTGTTGTTGCGCCATGAGAAATGGGTAGTGGCGCCTGGCTTCTGACCTGCGCCGGTGCTGCCTGTAATGGCGTTGACAGATACATCGCTGTTGATGAGGCCCATCTTAGCAGCAGGCAACAAACCAAGTTGAATGCAGGTTGCAAAACAACCTGGGTTTGCCACGTGCTGAGCTACGGCTATTTTTGATTCATTTATTTCTGGAAGACCATATACAAAATCGTGAGCGGCTGGGGTTGGCTGCTGGGTAGCAACCACAGTCTCTGGGGCCAGACGGAAGTCCTGTGCCAAGTCGATAATCTTCACGTTCTCCGGAACATTGTGCTCCTTCAGGAACGCCTCGCTCTTGCCATGACCGAAGCAGAAGAAGATAACATCTACCTGGTCGAAAGGCATCTCGGCGGTAAACTTCAAGTCGGTCTCGCCATACAATCCCTCGTGAACCTCAGCCACCAGGTTGCCGGCGTTACTCTCGCTGTTGGCGAATACAATCTCTGCCTCAGGATGGTTGATAAGAAGGCGAATCAACTCACCTCCTGTATAACCAGCTGCTCCTAAAATACCTACTTTTACCATATTATCTTTCCTCGTTAGGGTGCATACCATAATAAACACGGAGTGGGGTAGAGCTTACCTTGATGAAGCCCTTTGCATCCTCGGCTGTCCAACCGTGCTGCATCTCACCATACTCACCGAGCTTAGACTTGGTCAAATCGTCTGGTGAATCGACACCAACAGTCTGGAAACTGTATGGACGGAGTTTCAGGATAGCTGTACCGTTTACGTTGCGCTGAGAAGAAGTCAGCATCGCTTCGATATCCGGCATTACTGGCTCCAGGTACTGACTCTCGTGGAGGAACATTCCGTACCAGTTGCCTACCTGATCCTTCCAATACTGCTGCCACTTGCTCAATGTGCTCTTCTCCAACAGGCGGTGAGCCTCGATGATGAGCTTAGGAGCCGCAGCCTCGAAAGCTACACGACCCTTGATACCGATGATGGTGTCACCCACGTTGCAGTCGCGACCGATGGCGTAAGAAGCACCAATCTCCTCAATCTTCTGGATGGCAGCAATCTTATCATCAAACTTCTCGCCGTTGACAGCCACAATCTCACCCTTCTCGAAGGTAATCTTCAGTTCAGCCTCTTCTTCCTTGGCAGTAACGTGCTTCAGGTAAGCCTCCTCAGGAAGACCCTGGGTTGGGTCGAGAATCTCACCGCCGCAGATACTGGTTCCCCAGATACCTACGTTATAAGAATACTTCAACTTGGTGAAGTCTGCAAAGAAGCCGTGCTCGTTCAGATAATCAACCTCCTCCTTACGAGAAAGCGCCTTGTCACGAGTCAATGTGATGATCTCTACACCAGGAGCCATAACCAGGAAGGTCATGTCGAAACGAATCTGGTCGTTGCCGGCACCTGTACTTCCGTGAGCGATGGCGTCAGCACCAATCTCCTTGGCGTAACGAGCGATGGCGATAGCCTGGAAGATACGCTCTGAAGATACAGAGATAGGGTAGCAGTTGTTGCGGAGCACATTACCGAAAATCATGTATTTCAATGATTTCTCGTAATATTCGTGGGTAACATCGAGAGTGACGTATGCCTTGGCGCCCAACTTATATGCGTTCTCCTCGTTGGTCTTTAACTGCTCGGCAGAGAAACCACCTGTGTTAGCGCATGCTGCATAAACATCCCAGCCATCCTGGGTCAACTTCATTACTGTGTATGATGTATCGAGACCGCCGCTAAAAGCGACTACAACTTTTTTATTTGCCATTTTATTTTATGTTTAATATGGATGAATAATATTTAGATGGCATTCTTGCCAACACCTTATTATATATAAGGATTTAGATTTCTGCAGAAGGACCGTCAATCTTGCGGATTCTCTCAATCACTTCCTGAGGAAGCTTGATAGGCAGATGCTCCTCTGGGTCGAAGAGCATGGCGGTGCAGATGCAGTATTTGCGGTTGGTACGATGGAGGACATCCACGTTGATGCAACCCTCGCAACCACGCCAGAATGACTCATCATCGGTCAGGTCGGCGAAAGTAACAGGAAGATAACCCAGCTGGGTGTTCATCTTCATAACTGCCGAACCGGATGTCAAAGAGAAAATCTTGGCATGAGGCCATCGCTGTCGGGCAAGCGTAAAGGTAAGGTTCTTGATACGCTTAGCCAATCCCAAACCACGGAAGTCTGGGTGAACGATCAAACCTGATGTGGTAACATAGTGCTTGTTGCCCCATGTTTCGATGTAGCTGAAACCTGCGAACTTTTCGCCCTGGAGTGCGATGACCGCCTTGGCTTCGCGCATCTTGGTGGCAACATACTCTGGTGACCGCTTGGCGATACCAGAACCACGCTTCTTTGCAGCTTCTGCAATTGTAGTCAGAATGGTGTCGATGTACTTGATGTGACTTTCGTCAGCCACCATTACTTTAACTTCTGCTTCTTCCATTTTTTCTCTTCTATCTTAAAATGTTTTTGTTTTAATATTCTTTCTTTATATATAATAAGGTGTATGTTTTGCATAAAAATTCAACCACCTTATACATATTTATGGTGAACGTCTGGAATTACCTCTGCTAGTGCATTGATGATTTCCTCTTCTGTGGTACCTTTCTTTTTAACCAGGAAGATCGTGTCGTCACCGGCGATGGTTCCAAGAATTTGAGAAATATCACTATTGTCTATGTTATAGGCAATGCTGCTTGCATATCCCGGACGTGTTTTGATCACGACCATGTTCCCGGAGAAGTTGATTGATTGGAATCCGGTATTCACCATCATCTTGCTCACTGGAATATGGTTTGATACTCTCTTATATAATGTATCATTGGGCAGGACATACGCATATTTTCCACTCGAAGATGCTGCCTTTGCTACCTTGAGCAGTTTTAAGTCACGGCTCAATGTAGCTTGCGTAATCTTAAAGCCTTCTTTGTGAAGAGCCTCCAAAAGTTGGTCTTGCGAACTCAACTCCTGACTTGATATAAGCATCTTCAAAGTTTCCAATCTGCTATTCTTTGCCTTCATATGCTGTATTTTTATTCGTTTAACGGCTGCAAAATTACAATATATTTTGTAAATAACCAAATAAAATGAAAGAAAAATGCATAAAATAACATTATTTTGTCTTTTGTTATGCATAAACATGGAATAAATATGCATGTATTACCTTCTTTCATACAAATATTTTACACTTGGCTTTTGATGCAGAATAGCCTTTTTATCCATTTTAAGCTAATTATTGTAAATTATTGAAAAAAAGTCTACGAAAACCACATCGGTTCAATTAGTTTTTGTTATCTTTGCAGACACAATTCTTAGATTATAATCAACTTAATATAAAATAAACCTCTAGAAGATGGAAAAAATGAATGTTAAACCAGCAGAAGGTAAGCTGGGAATCTTGGTTGTTGGTTGTGGCGCAGTAGCTACTACCTTCATGACCGGTGTTTTCATGACTCGTAAGGGACTTGCTAAGCCAGTAGGTTCAATGACTCAGTACGACAAGATTCGTGTTGGCAAGGGTGCAGACAAGAAATATTTGCACTACAAGGACATCGTTCCTCTTGCAGACCTTAATGATATCGTATTCGGTACTTGGGATGTTTATCCGCAGAATGCTTATCAGGCAGCTATGTATGCTGAGGTATTGAAGGAGAAAGATATCAATCCTGTACGCGAGGAGTTGAGAAGGTAGTACCAATGAAGGCTGCTTTCGACAAGAACTATGCAAAGCGTCTTGATGGCGATAATGTGAAGGATTGCAAGACCCGCTGGGAGATGGTAGAGGCTCTTCGTCAGGATATCCGCGACTTCAAGGAGAAGAACGGTTGTGCCCGTATCGTTGTTATCTGGGCAGCATCTACCGAAATCTACGTTCCTGTAGATATGGAGATTCATGGTACATTGGCAGCACTTGAGGCTGCAATGAAGGCTGACGACCGCCAGCATGTAGCTCCATCCATGTGCTACGCTTATGCTGCTTTGACAGAGGGTGCTCCTTTCATCATGGGTGCTCCTAATACAACTGTTGATATTCCTGCTATGTGGGAACTCGCAGAGAAGACCAAAATGCCTATCGCCGGTAAGGACTTCAAGACAGGCCAGACTCTTGTCAAGAGTGGCTTCGCTCCTATAATCGGTACCCGTTGTCTCGGCTTGAATGGCTGGTTCTCTACCAATATTCTCGGCAATCGTGATGGTCTCGTTCTCGATGAACCAGCTAATTTCCATACCAAGGAGGTTAGTAAACTCTCTACTCTTGAGACAATCCTGAAACCGGAAGCTCAGCCAGATCTCTATGGTCATGGTAACGATGAAGATACTCAGTACTATCACAAGGTACGTATCAACTATTATCCACCTCGTAACGATAACAAGGAGGGTTGGGATAATATCGATATCTTCGGCTGGATGGGTTACCCAATGCAGATTAAGATTAACTTCCTCTGCCGTGACTCTATCCTTGCTGCTCCATTGCTGCTCGACCTTACATTGTTGAGCGATCTTGCAGCTCGTGCAGGCCGTTTCGGAATCCAGCGTTTCTTGAGTTTCTTCCTCAAGGCACCTATGCACGATTATACTAAGGGTGAAGAGCCTGTGAACCATCTCTACCAGCAGTACACGATGCTGAAGAATGCTATCCGTGAGATGGGTGGTTACGAGGCCGATGAGGAAATCGACTAATTAGGTTATTTCATTTAATACTACACCTTATTATATAAGGCATTAATTTATATCATGGCACACCTTTGGAATGTTAGAATATCTTTCCATAGGTGTGCCTTTTTGTTTATTTATATAGAAAGTAGACATGGATTCGGTAACGAGCTTTATTTATGGTATGAGCATGATGTTCTTCTCCATGATGGCTTTCCTGTTTTGGAGAAAAGGAAAGGAGATGCTCTTTCGGATGATTATGTGGCTCATGATCGTGGCCGACCTGCAGTTGGTAAAGGACATGGTTTCCTTTCTGATTTATGGTTTTGACAACGAGCATGCGTGGTATCTTACGTCTTCGTTGGATATGATGATTATTCCGTTCTACAGCTTTGTATTGATGGACCTGGTGAAGCCGGGCTGGTTCAGATGGCTGAAAGCTTTAATGCTGGAATTGCCTTTCCTCTTGTTGCCGGTGTTCTATATTTTTACCCATAATATCATCTGGTTTTATGTGCTTTCTGTCTGGGGAGCCATTTATGGATGCTGAGCTGTTTCGTTATTAAAGTGGATTACGACAATATCTATATGGTAAGCTCTCTGATACTCTGGATGCTGATAGATTATTTTGTTTATAGGCATGAGTCAGTGATAGAAGAGTTGAGCGATATTGAAATTGTACCGTTAGAGCAGAACGAAGTTGATGTTTCGGGGATGGCTGCTGAGGTGCAGCGGTTGTTCGAGGAAGATTAAATCTATCTCAATCCGAAACTGAAATTGTCTGATGTGGCGCTGGCTGCTGGTACGAACCGTACTTATCTGAGTCGCTATTTTAACCGGCAGAATGGGTAGACGTTTTATGATTATGTGAATACTTATCGTATATAATATGCAGAGAAATTGTTGAAGTCAACGAACTATCCTTTGCCGGAAATCGCCATCAAATCGGGATTCAATTCTATTTCTACGTTTAGAAGAGTATTTTTTTTGCCTCTTTTGGTTGCTCTCCTAATAAATATAAAGTAAATGCATAAGTTGTTGGTGTATAGGTAGTTTATAAAAATCAGCGGCACACTGAAAAATGTCAAAAGACACTTTTTGTCTATTTGAAACTTATTTTTACTATTTTGAAACCATGGTTCTCGATTTTTTTCTATCTTTGCACCATAGAACTTTTTGAAGAGAATATAACTCTAGCATTTACCTTTTCTAGGAATTAAAAAAATAAAGGTTGGCCAACCCGTTGAGGGCAAGCCAACCTTTCTCGTTATGTATGTTATTCTTTGTTTTTTTACTTTATTCCCGGTTCTCGTTTTCATTATTCCTTGTTGCTGCTTCCGAAGATGCGGAGCAAGTAGAGGAAGAGATTGATAAAATCGAGATACAGGGTCAAGGCTCCGATGAGTGCCAGTTTCTGTGCGCCCTCGCTCATGTCGTATTGTGTCTGGAGCATCTGCTTGATTTTCTGACTGTCCCAAGCGGTCAAGCCAACGAAGATGGCTACGCCGGCGTAACTCAAAATGTAATCAAATCCCGAACTCTTCAAGAACATGTTTACTATGGTAGCAATAATCAGACCAATCAGCGCCATGAAGAGTATTTTTCCTAAAGAGGTCAAATCCTTCTTGGTTGTGTAACCATAGAAAGCCATTGCTCCAAATGTGCCGGCTGTAATAAAAAATACCTTGGCAATACTGGTCATCGTATATACTACGAATACGGATGAAAGCATGGCACCATTCAAAACCGAGTAGACGATGAAGAGTAGGGTGGCCGTAGTCAGGGAAAGTCTCTGTAGGGCACCGGTAATGATAAATACCAGAGCGAGCTCTGCGATAATCAAGCCAAAGAGCAAGCCGCGGCTTGTCATCAAGGTCATCAGCAGGGTAGGACTGCTAGCTACACCATAGGCAGTAACGCCCGTAATCAGGAGAGCTAAGGTCATCCATGTATACACTTTGCGCATCAAAGCAGAGAAAACACCGCTTATACCTCGCTCTTTCTCATTAACAGCAAAGCCATTGCTCTGCTGGTTGTTCTGATTATTTATCAGATTGTACATTTCCTTTTCTGTCATAATTCTATTTTCTTTTGTTATTTATGGTCTATTGAATAATATAATAAGCGCAAAGATAATGCCAATTATTGAAACGAACGATAATCTCTGCGCTTTATTAACATTTATTCCGTAATTTTACGTCATTCATTCCTTTATTTAAGGGCTGTCTTCTTTACGCCTATCTGTTTTCTGCCTCGTGTTACCTCTACGGCTACAGTTCCATTTACTGGTGAGCGAAGCAGTTCTGTATCAGATTTTGCCTGTTTCTGAAGTGCCAGGACACCTGAGGCTCCGTATATTCTGATGAGGTCGTTCTGTTTCAGACCCTTTATCAGAATATGATAGTTGCCGCTGGGAATGATGGTGATGTCTGACTTCATGTCAGCCTCCTTGCGGTTGAAACTGATCTGCCATTGCCATCTTAATCTCTTATCTTCTCTTTCTTCTACCAGTCTCATACGCTATTCGTTTTATTTCGAATGCAAAGATACGTCTTTTCCGTTTTCTACCTATGCGATTTGTGCGATTTGCGTGGATTCGGGAAAT
>ULSZ01004368.1_pt1 | contig 23264 bp, 20 predicted proteins | sample 1957151 | NCBI WGS metagenome assembly ULSZ01 (sample SAMEA4835721, study PRJEB28245) | human gut metagenome | biome: gut microbiome; material: fecal sample | place: Denmark | collected 2008
GGCAAGGTACTACTGAGACAAGGATAAATACAGTCTTGCCTAAAGGCAGTAAAGAAACACATGGAAATAATATGGATACGAGATTGAACAAAGTCCATATCAACAGACAAGTAAATCCAATCATGATATAATCCGATACACATATTCCTACAGTTTCGTTATAAGGTATTCTTGTGTTGTTCTCTTTACGATTTCTGTAAAACTTCAAATAGTAAAACAAACATTCAAAAAATCTGTTTAAAAGAGTTTGCGTTTTCTTATCGCAGTTAAAAATGCAATAATATAGCCTATTCCAAAACAATTCTATATACTTCATATAGGCCTCTCTTTCTTTGAATTGGTTCTTTTGGAAATAAAAGAATAAATGACATACTGGATACAAATTGGCAGGAGATTGAATATCCCCAACCATACAAACACCATAAGACTCAAAGATAAGGCAGCCCCATTGGTTACAACTAAGGAAATAATGCCTATCAAAAGCAACGTCACAAGACTATTCAGTATTATTTGTCTTTTCAGCAAAAATTCCTTTCTAACAGATTTTGCCCAAAGCCAAGCAAGCAAAGCCATACTCAAGTTAAACAAGGAAATACAAATTGTAAGCATAATGCCCATAAAATATCCCAAGTACAAGACCACTGCAGGAATAATATAGGCAACAAATGTAGCCACAAATACTGTGAGCAAATATTTCTTTGTATCTTTATCTCTTAGTTTCATATTACGTTCATTATATTTTACTTTGTATTGTATATTACAATGAAATGCTATTTTATACTCATTTCCTGCTACAAAAATAGCATTTTGTAGTGATAATCGGTTATAATCCCTTGAAAATCTACGATTATGACTTTCTTAGTAATCTTTCTTGCATTAAAGGACTTCTTGTAGTTTACAAGTCCATACTCCACTTTGCAAGCACTTCTCTTGGACGAAGACGGGTAATGCTATACGACTCAATGGTGTTGCCGAGAGTTCTTCTTTCAAACTCAGAAGTGCCAATAAGGTTGTTTGCTGTGACGGAGAATTCCCAACGCTTAGCCTTGTAGGCAATGGCAAGGTCAAGAAAGTGGTTTATACCGATGCTCTTGTCGTTGGTATGGAAGAGTTCGTTTTTTACGCTCAGCATCCATCCTTTGGCAGGGAACACATATAGTTTAAGGAGATGTTCCCAGTCGGTTGTGGGGGCGGAAGAGAGCTCTGGAGCCGTGAGGTTTTTCTGCTTATAAATGTTCACATTCGACTTACCCTCAACAGAAAGAAACCTTGCTGGACGCAATGAGTAGTTGAACGAAACAGAGGTTGTGTTCATACGTGCGTCATTCACAATGCCCGACACAAGCATACAGTAATCTGTGACCATGTGTGAGGCGCCGAGACCGACAAGTGTCTTTGCCCATCCAAACGATTTGCTTACACGACCAGAAACGCCTATTGTCTGAATGGCATATTCCTTGTCGGTAGCAGTCATGGTGTAGATATTGCCGTTCATCGCACTCTCGTAAAGGATGTTTCCCGACATTCTATTATATGAAGGACGAATATTAAAGAACAGTCCCGACACAGGATTGGTGTATTTATATGCTGCCGTTGCATGAATAGAGTGAGTAGCATCCGTCTTGCCTCTATTCACTTTCTGGGTGCGATAGCTTGTGAAGATAGGAGTGTCATAGATAGACCTTCCCATCAATGGAGCATTAGCATAACCAACATTAGCCGAAAATTCAGAAACAACAGTTGCCTTACAATTCCAACCCACCGAAGGGTCTATCCACAGATGATTGCTTCTTGACTCACGGTAAGACTGATGGGTATAACTTATCTTCGACTTTATTCCTATCCTGTGCTTTCCGAAAAGGAACGATATTGAAGGAGTCCAATACGTGCGAAGCAACTGATACACATTCGTCTTCTCCGCTTCCTCGTCCATTGCCACACCAATGCTCTGATAGTCATAGTTCACTCCCAATTCATTGTTGAGATAGTGTCTGCCGACTTTCAGTTTATATTGCATTTCATTCTGTGTTGAGAAGAAACCGAGATTCAGCCGTTCTGTCATTCCACCAATGGTGAGCAACTGTCCCGGCAGATAGCTGTAGGTCCAATAACTGTCAACGTTGTATATGTTGCCCTTTGCCGTTATGTGCGACATCTGAAAATCCTCAGTAATACTGCGCTTGTGCGGCTTCACCATCATGTCGGTGCGCTGTCCGTTGTACATCATCGTGCCGACACTCTTGTTGAAGTCAATATAACCTTTAAGGTTGTTTTTGATAAAACTCTTGCTGCCGTTGTACTGATAGTTGGCCTCACCCTTCCATTCGCTTCGGGTGTTGCTGACATTCTGCTCCTCAACTATGACTGGCATATCAGCAAGGGTGAGATAAGTGGATGAACTATAGTCCTGCATATCGGTCTTGTCAATAAATCCGTTGCCTTGCACACGCAGTTCCGAATCCTTGCCAGTTTTCCAAAGCCAGTTGCCGGCAACAAGATGACTATTGTTGAAAGTATATCGGTTGTCTGCAAGGTCGGGAGCCGCAACCGACATCATAGAGAGAAAGCCCGATTCAGAGCCAGTTCTTCCCTTCAACAATGCAGCAAGATCGAGCACCTCATTGTCGAGTTGCTTGCCGATGTTGTTGTTCTTGTACATCATAAGCGTCTGATACTTTTTGTTGAAACGCATACCCATCAGTCGGCAGTCGTATAGAAAATCATCACCATAACCCAAACCTATGTCAGCCGCTCCCGTCCATACGGCTTTGGCATCATCCTTCAACACAAGATTGAGAGCAGCCTGTTCGCTGAACGACACGCCACGCAACGACTTCACCGACTGATGATTCTCCAACACCTGCACACCCTTTATCTTATCAGCTGAGATGTTTTGGTTGGCAACACCATATTGCGACCCCATTAAGTCAAGTCCCTCAATATAGAACTTGTTGATAGGTTTTCCTTGGTATTCCACCTTGCCATCCGCTTTCACCTCAAGTCCAGGCATCTTGGCTATCACGTCGGCAATGCTTCGGTCTTGCCCCTGGCGAAAACCCGCAACCGAATATGTGAGCGTGTCTCCAGAACTCTCTATACGCTCCGCTTTTATCTTTACTTCCTTTAATTGAAAGTCGCCTTCTACTAACGTGATAGTCATGCCATCTTTCAAATCAGCGAACGGCATTGTCTTTTTCTGATAACCAATATAACTTACCGTTATGCTTGCAGGATTTTTCCCTTTAGGAATAGTCAGCTTATATTCACCCTTGTCGCTTGTGAGACAATACGCCACGGTCGACTTGCTCTCAGTTGATGCCACAACCGTGGCACCTACCAAGAGTTCTCCTTTCTTACCCTTCACCTTTCCAGTGAAGGTTTGTGCAGAGAGCGAAAGGGTTGTTAGCAGAAGTAAAATAAAAACGGCAATTCTCATTCTTTATCCAAATGGTTATATTTAGGCACTTCAACCTCGTTATCGATTTTTGCATCAGTGCCAGATACAGTATAAACAATCACTTTTTCACCCGGTGTCCTTTGACTAAGAATTCTATCTACAAGTTGGTCTTTATTGATTCCTTCTGACTCTGAGCGCAGTTGCAAGAAACGTTTTCGGGTACACTTTTGGTGGCTGTCTTCTTTGTAAACCGAAACCAAGGCATTCTCAGGAGCATTCTCTACACCAACAGCTTTGAAATCAAACAAGCCCTCCGAATCCCTTGCCGCCATAATCAATCCTGGCAAACCATTAAGAATGTAAGGACCGTAATTGAGAGGCAACTCTATAGAATACCATACTGTCCATGTCCGGCCATACACGGAGCCAACCGCCTGCTTGCATTCATATTCACAGATGGTCTTTGTGCTGTCTGTCAACTGCCATTCGATAACGGGAAGCGCATCAACATATTTCAATCCGGAGTTGAGAACCTGCTTGTAATAAATGTATTCCCCTTTATCTGGAGAGCCAACAACAATCTGGAGATCATTCTTTGGAAAATACTTTCCGCTAATTACTGGCAGTTGGTCAATCATTGCATTGTCACCTCCTTGTGCCTTCACTTTTGCCAGTTCACTACTGTACAACCTGTAGTTGTTATTATAAAATACGGCGGTAGTCTCGCCTATATCAAGCGTCCATCTGTAAGTATTGGTCTTGCCTGTTACAACCTGCGCATCACAATCGTATGTGACGCGATATTTTGCTTGCTCTTGAGCATAAGCCATTGAGCAGAAAATCAGAAAAAGAAAGGTTATATATATATTTCTCATATCACTTATTCATATTTGTCCATTAAACATGCATTGAAAGTCCGTTGTGCCTTAGGCGGTTCACTATATCCACTGCCTTGCAAGCGGTTTGTAGTATTCCATTGGTCTTTCCAGTAATCTTCAAGCAGACGTTGCAACTTGGCAGGAGTTGAACGCAAGTAACGCTTGGGCTGAAAGCTGATGGTTGCTGTTTGCCGCATCTGCTCTATGCCTGTAGCAACAAACGAGAATTCATGTCGGCTTTCAGAAGCCGCCAATATGAGTCCGGGCAAACCGCCTAACTTCCATGGACCATTATCAAAAGGCAAGTCCAACGAATACCACGCTGTCCAAGTGCGCCCACGGAACTGACAAACGGCTTTATGGCAGGGATAACCTATAATAATAGTGTCACCATCGGCAAGTTCCCAAGTAAAGGTCGGAATAGATTCCTCATAATAGAAGAAAAAATCATTATGCAGGACATCCGTATAAGTGAGAGTGCCCCTCTGCGGAATATGCTTATAAACTTCATACTCGCGTCCCTTCTTAGAGCCAAACGTATTTGCCAGGAACTGCAAATAGCTCATAGGGTCGGTATTCACACTCTTCACAGAATCACACTGATGCAGAAACTGCTCAAACCGTTGGCTATAAAACCGAGACGAATGTCTCCCTATATCCAACAGATTTATATCATCATACGCTTCCTTTTGCTCCAGCGTGTGTTTATACAATGCACGATACTGTACACGCACACTTACCGTGTCCACCGCCTCTTGGGAATGGACGCATGAGGCAAATAAACAAAATGCCAATAAACTGAAGAGTATTTTCATAAGCAACAATTCTTTTTATTTACTTCAACTCAAAGGTTGCCATAAGCAGCACCTTATTGCCATCTATGTTTTCTTCATAGAAGAATCGATAGATGCCAGGCTTGTTTGGCAGAATATCGGGAAAAAGATGAGCAGTTATGGTGCCGCTTTGACCATCGCTTAAAACATGACCGATGGCCGTGAACGAGCAATCGGTGGGCACAACAAACCAATTGCCATCCGCTCCTTGGGCTGTGATGCTATATGCTTCGCCATACATGAATTCTTTACCACTATGGTTGGTTATAGTGAATTTGATTTCTGTGGTGCCCAATGGATAGGAAGGTTTCTCCGCCTTGAGGGAGATGCCTTGGTAGGTGCTCACGCCTTCCCTGTTGTCGATGATAGGGTCCAACTTGCCCTCAAACCTGATGGCGGGCGAGTTGTAAATCTGCCTACGAAACTCCTGCTGCTTCTCCTTCGTGTTCCAACGGAGCGCAACATCAATGGAGTTGGATCCCATTCCAAATCCAACAACATTTCGCAAGGCCGGAGTCTTGTCTTCCGACAGGAACTTCCGCTCAAGTATCCGCATAATGGCGTTCAGTTCCCTATGCGAATATTTACGCGCCGAAGCCTTACGATAGGTTCTCTTCTTGCTCTTGACAACTTTCTTTTTGCTAATGGCAACCCTCTTTTTGCCAACAGTTGCCACTTTCTTTTGCTGAATGGCCATTGATGGGTTGCAAGCAGCACAAGTGGTTTGCATTGAAAGGAACATTGTCAATCCTAATATTATTGCATTGAGGAGTTTTGGCTTCAGTCTCATAGTTATCAGCAATTAATAATTTAACATGTAGAGAGATATGAACTCTTATAGTATATTTCTTTTCTTATGAGAAAAGTTCAATTTATTTTGCAAATACTATATTTTAGTTTATCCACAAAATGATGCTATGATATTATTTTGTCTCTCATAATCTCTTCAATCATTGCGTTCCTTTTTGTCCGTGATAAGTTCTTTCATATCCACAGACAAGAACTGTGCAATTTCAAGAAGTGTGGTAAGGTTGGGTTGAGAACGGTTGCATACGTAAGCATTGACCGTACTGAAACTCCTTCCTAACTTCTTTGCAAGCCATGTTTGGCTTATCCCTTTGTCCTCTAAGACTGCTCTTATGCGATTTAACTTCATGTTTTTATCGTTTTTACGCTACAAAAATAATATTTTATCGTGATAATCCATCCAAATCCCTTGAATATCTGCTGTATTCCGTCGTAATTTAGACAAAATAGAAATATAATCTGCAAAAATGGGACTAAGCAATTGATTTCCCAACATGGCAAGATACATATATGCGTTCATAAATATTTGTTCTATTTGCCATGTTCTTAAAATGTCAAAATCGGAAATTTATCATTGTTTTCCATGTTAATTTTTGTTTTCTCATTCTTTCATCTTGGGATTTCTATATTTTGTTGTTCCTAATTTGTTTATTTCATCTATGATATATCTAAAACAATCTTGATTATCAGTATATTACGACTAATCAGACCCTTGTTAGAGTTTCACTGTCGCCAATCTCTACGCCAATGGTAAGATAATCGAAACCTAAGTGGTGGAGCTGTTGCAGTTCCTCTACCGTCTTGTTGCGAACATCCGTGATTCGAGAGAAACAACCGATGGTGGGGTGTCCTTCGCCTACGTATTTTCTGATGAGTAATGCAATGTCAGTCAGGCGGTTCGTGGTGAGCACAAAAGGATTGGCACCAGTAAGAAATATACGGTGAACTCTTGGTTGGAAAGCATGGACTACTTTTAAGTCTTCCTCTATTTCCGACATCGGAGACATTCGGAATTTCTGCTTGCCATAGAGCGTGCAGAACTTGCAGTGATGCCAAGTACAGCCAGCTGTGACCTGCAAGAGTTGTGAAGTGGCTTCATAAGGAGGTCGCCACACCGGACCGTCAAAATGTAATGTGGGTTGCATACTATTTCCTTTCTTTTTTACGTTATTATAATGGTATCATCAAAATTGATGGTGCAAAGGTAAGGAGATGCCGATAAAAGAAACCATCGTATAGGATTTATGCCCCTAACCAAAAGGTAAGTATTGAAGATTATGAAGAAGAAACTCAATTATGATTATTGCCAAGCCGCTCCTGTTTTGGAATGGATGAGTCAGAAGTGGGCATTGGTCGTGATGCTCCGTATAGAGGAATACGAAAAGGAAAGCATCCGTTTCAGCGAACTTTTCCGAACTTTCCCTCAGGTTTCTGAAAAAGTACTTGCGTCAACGCTTGATTATCTACTGCAAGAAGGACTTGTTACAAGAGAGAGATTTGAAGAAGTTCCTCCAAGGGGGGGGGGGGAATATTCTCTCACACCAATAGCCAAGGACTTCTTGCGAGAAATCAGCTACGTCATAGAATGGGGACAGTTACATTTTGAGCAGATAGTGAAGGGCAGAAAATAGTCATATACATTTATATTCTTTAACTAAACTTTGTGCAGTCGTAACTATTCAGCGGTTGGGCATGGCGGGGTTTCAAGCCTCAAATAAGGCTTGAATTGCATTGAACGGAGTCTTGTTGTGTTTCTTGGCAGTTTCAACGATTGAATGTAATTCAAGAAATGCATCTGCCCCAAAATCAGAACGGAATGTGCAGGAGTTCTTCAACTTGATTTTCAACTTACGTATTCCACGCTCACTTCCATTATTGTCAGATGGTATCATTGGGTCTTCAAGGAAATTGAAGATGTAGTCACGACATTTTATCAATCCTTTCTTGAGTGTTTCAAACTTCTTGCCAAAATTGCAGATATTCAGTTTGAGCAGGTTGTCTAAGCGTTCCAGCCACGATGCCTTGGGTATTATCGCAGATGGATTCGAGTTTCTCTCATGTATGGCTTCACGGAACAAGCTTGCTATCTTGTCGGACCAATCCTGCTTGTCGTTCAATTCTGACAAATACTGCAACTCTCGCAGCAGGTGTGCCATACAAACTTGATGGTTGAGGAATTGAAGTGCAAAGTATGCGCTATGACGGTCCGTTACGGCTGTCATTCGTTCCAGGCTGTCGCCGAACTTGTCCGTCAATACTTCTGAGTTTCTGCCGTCAGCACGGAAGAGTAAGGTGTAGTAAACTGTCTGCGCTATCCATGCCCAGTCAAGACGTTTGTTGCAATAGCATCCGCTCTCGTCGAAACCGACAACACTTGACGACATGATATACTCCTTAATCTTTTCAATGGCAGGCTGTGCGTTTCTTTTCGCTTCCTTCACCCAGTTCACAAGCGAACCTTCACTCGGAGCAAGCCCGAACACCTCACGCAAAAAACTTGCTATACGTCCGTATGGAAGAAATTGCACGACACTGAGATACACGACAAGTGACTTTACGCTTGCATCGTAGACCACATCGTTAGACTTGCGTCTTGGTGCGGTACGAATACGTTCGCCACAATTCTTGCATATCATCACATAGTGGCGTATCTCCTTGATTACCGGCTTCAGTTCTGGAATTGAGATTACTTGCGTTACATAGTCAAGCACACGCTCTGCGTCTGCGAGCGTGCCACCGCAATTAGTGCAATAGTTAGGCGTGTCATCAATTATCTCGTCTGGCGAAGGAGAGCAGGATAGTTTGTGGCCGTCATGACCTTCCTGTCCGCCTGGCTTCTTTCCGCTTGGTTTGCGGAGACTTTTTGTCCTTCTGACTATCTCGTCTTTCATACTCTCCTTGCTTGGCGGAGTGCTGCTGTTGCCGGAATTCTTCTTGGGCTTCTCGTATTTAGACAGACGCTCTTTAAGTCCTGCATTTTCTTCGTCCTTCTTGCGTAGTTGACGATTCAAAGCTTCTATGTTACGGTTCAGTTTGGCAATCTCAGCATATTGCTGATCGATGGTTTCACGCATCAACCGCATCTCTGCCGTCATGTCTTGCAGCACTTTTGATATGTCCGTAACTTGCTCTTTCATAGGTGTAAAGAGACGAAAAATATCCCACATACGCAAGAAATAGAGACACTTTGTTTTGTCTTTTTATAGGTCTTTTTTGCAGTATATTTCAATCGTGGATTAAAGGTGCAGCCCTACCGCTGAATAGTTACGTGCAGTCATCAATCCTTTGAAGTATCTATATCAAAATATATAGTACGAAACAATTCGCTCATGGCTTCAAATATAACAACATTAGTAGAAAAAGCAAAACAAGGTGACGCTGACGCTTTCAGCACATTATACCAAATGTATTATCCTAAGATGAAAGGGATATGCATCAATATTCTTAGAGAGGACAAGGCTGTCGTTGACGACCTTGTCCAAGATGCTTTTATACTTGCGTTTGTTTCATTGAAAGACTTGAAGAATACTCATAGGTTTAGTCAATGGCTTACAAGTATCACTACTAACCTTGTATTGAAATATCAGGAGAAAGGTAAGAGATACGATTTCATTTCCTTGTCTGATATAGAGGATGAATTTAGTTCCGTATTGGAAGATGGCAACACTTCCAAGCAATCAATTCCGTATGAGGAAATTATGGCAGCAATAGACAGTTTGCCTGAAGGGTATAAGAAAATATTCAACATGTCTGTTTTGGATGGCTTGTCTCATCAAGAAATCAGCGAATTACTTGATATTGCTCCACATAGCTCTTCCTCACAATTGTCAAGGGCAAAGGCAATGTTGCGAAACATATTGTCTCCAAGAGCTATGTTTATCATCGTATTGGCGTTGATAGTCATCCCTGTATATAGATATTTTACAGCAAAGAAAAAAATAGTTTCAGAAAATGATGTGAATATAGTTCGAACTCGAAAGCCTAATGAAGACATTACGCCTATACAAAAGAAGCCTAATGTTTCTGTTAGTAGAATACAAAACGCTATTTTGTACTCTAATTATCGAAGTGTTCAACAGGGAAAGAACACTGTAATAACTGTTGGCGATTCGATTAAGGCAAGTCAAAATGTAATAGTCGAAATATCCGATTCTTTGCAGGATAACCAACATATTTGGGCTGATAACAAGCGAGATAGTATCATCACAAAAGATACTGTATATACACCTATTCCAAACGAGGAAAGATGGATTGCGGATGATACAAAGACGCACAAGAAAAGTAAATGGCAATTGCTCGCAGCTGGTTCTTTGGGTACTACTCTTGCGCAAAATGTTTGTAAGATTATAACAAGTAGCGGTGATGATATTACGAGTGAACAACCTTCAAAAAAGATTTTTACTACATGGGAAGAGTATTCTGAATATCTACATCGCTTAACACCAACTGACCCAACGGCGGAAAATGTTGCAATGATGGATATTTCCGATAATAACAAGGGCAAAATTGAAGAGGTAGAACATCATGACAAACCTATAATATTAGGATTGGCTGTGAACAAGAGCATAGGAAAGCATTGGAGTTTAGAAACAGGACTCCAATACTCTTACTTGAAGTCATATTTTACTTTGGGTACTGGCAATTATCGTGTTGACAAAGAACAAAAGTTGCATTACATCGGTATCCCTGTCAAGCTCTCGTACCAATTCATGGCGTACAAGAAATTGTCGGCTTACGGTTCTGCAGGAGCAAGCATTCAGATACCATTGTCTGGAAAGACATATGCAGACTATGTAGTAGGAGGAAAGTCTGGCTATACAACGGATTGGAAGACAATACCTTCTATACAGTGGACTGTAAACACTAACATCGGAATACAATATCAATTTGCACCAAAGTTGACATTGTTTGTTGAGCCAACGTTGAATTGGTACATTCCGAATGGAAGCGAAGTCAAGAATACTTGGACAGAACGTCCATTTACATTGACTGTACCTTTCGGTATTAGGCTCTCTTGGTAAGAAAGTATCATTTTGCATGCAGTCTTTATGAATGATCTGTATCTATATATATACAGAAAAGACAAAAAATAAGATACATGCAAAAAAGACATACAGACAGAAAGATGTATTTCCGTGACTTGGAGATAACATCTAAGGAGTTTTACATCAGCTACTTATCAGATTTTACGGAACTGACACCAAAGAGTAGAATCTTGGAGGTAGGCTGTGGTGAAGGAGGAAACTTAGTTCCCTTTGCACAGTTGGGCTGCAGAGTGACAGGTATAGATATTGCCGAATGCAGAATTAAAGAAGCCAAAGCATACTTTTCTGAAATCAGCAATCATGCCACATTTGTATGCAGTGATTTCATGCAATATCCTGTTCCATGTAATGAAGAGGATAAATATGACGTAATACTATTACATGATGTGATAGAACACGTTCCGACAAAAGAGCCATTTCTTGTACACCTAAGAAAGTTTATGAAAACAAAAGGCGTGCTGTTTGTCGGATTCCCCGCATGGCAAATGCCTTTTGGAGGACATCAACAGATTTGCAGAAGCAAACTTTGCTCACATCTGCCATTCATTCACTTGCTGCCAAACCCTTTATACCGGTTGTTGCTAAAAACATGCAATGAAGAGAAAGGAACTTTGAATGAACTTATGAGCATAAAAGAATGCCGAACAAGTATAGAGTTGTTTGAAAGACTCATAGACCAATGCGGCTTCTCGGTAACAGACCAAAAACTTTGGTTCATCAATCCTCATTACAAGCAGAAGTTCCACCTCACCCCACGACTCTTGCCACATTGGATCTGGAAGGTGAAGTATATCAGAAATTTCTTCACCACTTCATGTTGGTATATATTGACCATAAGCCATAAATAGAACTTACGTTCTTTAGGCAACCATTAAATCTATGAAACAATAAATAAGATATACTTAACCATTTCGGAAAAGCAGACTCCAAAAATCAGTATTGGAATCTGCTTTTATACTTATATATAAATGTAGGAAAACAGTATGATAGACAGCATTTCTATTTGTTCTTATAGAATAAAAGGGGATGATTGGCGATCACATCCTTTGAGGGAGTAGTTTCAACCGTACCCCTCTAAAATATCATTGGATAACTTTTGTTTGCCACATTTTGAGTTCTGTTGAAACATTCCTATTCAAACACTATTTGGTAGTTTTTAATATAATCGAAAGTTAAATACGTTAAATTATTACCTTTTCGTTTCTAAACAGAATCCACACAGTCACTTTTCTACCGTTTAGAGCGTATAGTATTGATAATCAACTAATAATAGATACTCTGGTTGTAGTTCCCTTACAAATATCATCATCCCAGACTGTGTGACAAGTATTTTGGATTACGCTTTTTCTGAGTGTGATTCCCTCACGAGCATCAATATTCCAAATGGTTTGACAAGTATTGGGGAAGGCGCTTTTGAGGGTTGTGGTTCCCTCACAAGCATCAATATTCCGGGCAGTGTGACTAACATTGGGTATAACGCTTTTTCTGAGTGCAAATCTCTTAAAAGCATCAACATTCCAGACAGTGTGACAAGTATTGGGGGATGGGCTTTTTCTGGCTGTGATTCCCTTACAAGGATCAACATACCTGACAGTGTGACTAACATCTGGCAAGGCGCTTTTAAGGGTTGTAGTTCCCTTACAAGTATCATCATTCCAGACAGTGTGACAAGTATTAGGGAAGGCGCTTTTGAGAATTGTGGTTCCCTCACAAGCATCAACATTCCAGACAGTGTGACAACTATCGGGAGAGGCGCTTTCGTCAATTGTACTTCTCTCACGAGCATCAATATTCCTGATGGTGTGACAAGTATTGGGGAAAGGACCTTTGAAGGATGTGACAGTCTTCCCTCCCAAGTCAAATCCGACATCATCCAACGTTTTGGTAAAAATGTCTTTTAATCATGATAGTAATAGATTCCAAGCGCAGAAAGCGGAAAACATATTGAAGGAATATCCTGATGCAGTGATTGGCGATGTCACAAGGTTAGCCACAGGCAGCTGGCTGAGAGTAGGTCCGCTCTATCGCCACGGAGAAATCCTTATGCCACAAGCATTGCAACATCGCTATAACTAGGCTTCTGTAAAAGACGTAATATATGTCTCCTAAACAAAAGTGCGACAGTTGTCGCACTTTTGTTCAGGGTGGCAGTCAGAGTTGACCCTTCGGGCCCTAATGACATATAACTACCTCAAAGACCATAAAAAACACTTTATGTTATGGCCAACTGATTATAATCCTTTCACCTTTCTGAGTCGGAATCACCAACACTTCGCCCTCACGGGTAACATCGCCCTTAGTGCCTGTCACCGTCGGTTCTCCACTTTGCATAGACGCAGGCAAAGCAATACGGCAAGTTCCGCCCTGCTCTGGATAAATGCTGATTTGCTGCACCTTGCCACCTTTTTGCTCAGCAGACACAAGGAAGGCGCCCATGGCACGCAGATCCTGGAAAGAGATATCTTGCCATGAAGCTGGAACAGCAGGGAAGATTCGAATGATACCAGTATGGCTCTGCATCAGCATCTCTTGTATTCCGGAAGCAAAGGCGAAGTTGCCTTCGAGCGTGAAGGGGCGATAGGTAAACTTTGACTTACCACTATTCGTCTGGTCGCCATTGGCATGGAAGGTGTTGGGCAAGCAGAAGCATTCGGCAAAGGTCTTCAAGGCCTGAGCGGCACCCTCGCCGTCAAATGCACGAGCTTTCATGTTGCCAAACCAACTGTAGGAATAACCACACCACCAGTCCGGGCCCACTTCCTGCATGCGTTTGAGCGTTGCATTGATGATCTTTTGGGACTCCTCTCCCTGACTGTAGTCAAGCAACCCTAACGGATGAATTGCCATGGCGTGGGAGAAGTGGCGATGCGACTCGTTATAGGGGAAACCTTTGGCGAAAGTGAGTGAACCCTCTTTGTCCAAATCAAAGGCTGGCAACTGTTTTCCTACTTTTTCCCAATGCACCGCCTCGTCATTCAAATTCAAAGCCGTGGCCATTTCGGAAGCGGCCTTGAAGGCAAACTTCATCAAGGAAAGGTCGTAGTTGGTCATGTCCTTGAACCAAGCCTTGATACTATTGTCGAATATTTCAGGACTTGAACTCATTGGCAAACGACGACCCCCCTGGTTGTCAACACTGGAAAGCTGTTCGAGGAAAGTCGCCACATCCTTCATAAACGGATAAGCCCGTTCTTTCAGAAATACATTATCGGCCGAATATTTCCAATGCAGATAGAAATGCTGCGACAGCCAAGCACTCACCGTTGGAGACATGGCATATTGAATCCAGCCGCCCATCGGCTCGCCAGTCAATGTGCAAACGCCCGGAACGTTAATACCTTCACATTCAAAGTATTGCTTCGTGTATTTCCTATAGACCTCACGTTGGTTCCAAAGCGTATTCAGATAGCCCATCTCTTCCTGCAAATGGTTTCCTATATAGGATGGCCAATAACTCAACTGCGTATTCAAGTCGTGATGAAAATCACCCTTCCATGGTGGAAGTTTCCCATTGTCGGCAGTCCATACTGCCTGGAGAGAGATTGGAGAAGAGTTCTCACGGGAAGCAGAACCAAACTTGTACATTTCGTTGTCGTATTGCTTCTGCAAGACCGTATCGGGTATGGAAATGGAAGAGACTTGCCAATAGTTGTTCCAATAGTCCATGTGGTCGCTGTAGTCCGAGGCCACACCACGCTCCAGGGCTTGGAGGGTTGCTTCCGAAGCCTTGTCGGACGACAATGAAGAAGAGACACTCCAAACGCCATACAACTTTTTGCCTTTTTGTTTCCAACGTACATTCACGTCGTAATAGAATCCACCCCACCCCGGCTGATGATAGGTTATTTGCTGCTTCTCAGTCCGTAGCGTTCCTTGTTCATAGCCCAGACGACGCAAATCTAAGCCTGTCACCGGATCGTTATCACCAGCAGCTACAGGCTTGTTGTATTGCGGTGCTATCAAACTGGGGCATATTGTGTCGGGGAGGTTTTCAAAAACAAACCAGCCCACAGGCTCAGTGGCATGGACAAAAGTCTTCAGTGTGGTGCCATTATCCCAACGGGCCTCGCACAACGCATTGTTCAGATACAGACGTATGTCGTTAGGCTCACCCAATTTTTCCAAAGGAAACTCAAGAGCAGCTCCTGGTATTTTCGAAGGAGCAGGCAGCTGGTCGTAAGGCCAGTCGTATTTCTTCTGAACTGGTAGATAGTCGCCCTTTTGCACTTGACTATATACCCACGAGAAACGGTTGTTGGATCCGGAGATACTATCCATAGGGCGAAGGTCCCAAAGGTCGGTACGGTCCAGGGAAAAACGTAGAGCCGAATCCCTTTGCCATAGCAAAGCGCCAACAGTCGCATTGCCCAATGGGATGCCCTCGTCCCAGCTTCTCGCCAACTGTGTGAACTGCAAATCGCTTGCCAAAGGCTTTTCCCTCCAGTCTGTCTCCACTTGGCATGAGCACATTATTCCGCCAATCGAAATCAGGCCCAAAAGAAGAAAAGACTTTCCACATCGCCTGACACCCATTATAATCTTCACAAGTCCGCTTCCACGTCCTGCGACGAGTTCATTCAAGTATTTCTTAGGTTCAAACCTCATGTTATGGTGTTATTTTGGATATTGGTATCACATTTTGCACCACAAAGATAGTGTTTTTATCTCAACAGATGGCATCAACGATAGAAAATCTGCATTTGAGAAGTTCAAAAAATAAAAATGCAGAATTTGTAGGTCGAATGTTTCTCCGCTGCAAGGTAGAAGGAATTAATACGTGCTCCTACCTATATTCTTTGGCCGTCTTCATCAAGTCATAGTACATCAAGCGTGTGTTCAACGATGTTTCTGAGGTGATCTGACGGTAGTTCTTTTCTTGCTGTTCACTACTGAAAACCGTTTTGAAACCGTTTTGCGCATAAAATGCAATAGTTATTGGCTCGTTATATGCATCCACTATCATAAATCGGCATCCAGTCTTGTTGTATGGCTCTAAGAACCATAATTTTATATAATTCAACACATCGCTACCAATATGTAACGAACGGAAATCTTTGGAAACTCCCAATCGTGCGACCAAAACGGCAGGATAGTCTTTTAATGATTTGATATGAGGAACGTCTGCCTCTATCTTTTTCTTTCTTGCATTTGGCAAATCGCTCACCCTCACTCCAGCATTGGCAAGTGTAAAAGCACATACCACTGCCTGAGTTTTTTCATCCTCCTTAAAACAATAGGTCTTACCCAACAACTCCTTTGAATATGCAAAGCAGTCGTTGGTAAAGAACTCGTCAAGATCGTGGTCTCCACAAGTAAACCCTTGAATATCCTCTGGTTTTACCACAGGATACAGACTACATTTATCTTCCAGGAAACTCATTTGTCACCAAGATGCGCTTTAGCCAACATACGACGCAATTTGACGAACCCCCTTTCAAGGGCCTCCTCGTCTGCCTTTTTCTCTTCCTCAGAGCGGTTGAGATAACGCTGGTAGTTTGCCTGCGCCTCGGCTTCAAACCGCTGAGCTACTTCACCAGTCAGTACTGGCATGGATGCTATCGGTAGTGCCATTTTTTTTCAACTTTGTTTATTCCTTTGCAAAGGTACTCAAAATAATTGATAACGAGCCCATTTTTACGTTTATATTTGCAGGACAACGTGATTTTCACTATAATTGTTTGTCTATATAGGTATATGGCAAGAAGGCCTCATACCTTCCGTACCTATTTTTTCTTCATTCTATCTCGCCATGATTTGTCCCAAATGTGGAATTTTAAATAGCTGACGACTGTTGCGAGCCTGCAAGGACGGGATTGGGTTGTGAAGGTAAGCACGTGGACTTGATGCAGTGAGACTGCCACCTCATAAAATCCTAAGACAACACTACACTATCGGCAAAAAGTGACTCCGAAGGGATTCAAACCCTTGACCTTCAGAACCGGAATCTGACGCTCTATTCAGCTAAGCTACGGAGCCAATTGATAAAAATCGGGTGCAAAGATACGGCATTTTTTCCAAACCGCAAAATAATCCTGCGAAAAAACGCCGTATCTTTGCCTCCGGGGACAAGGGTATCAAAGACAAGGGTGGGAGCAATAGCATGTCAGGCCAGATCGAGGCTGAGGGATTGCACCAACCGGCCCACAGCAGTATTCTCCTTGACCAGTTGGTCGAGCGTCTCCTTGGGCGAGAGCAGCGGCTTGATCTCATCCTGCTTGGCCAGACGGATGGAGACCTGCAGACTGCCATTCTTCAAGCATTTGGCCAGCGTGGCACGGATGCGGCTCTTGATGGTCAGCATCTGGTCGTAGAGGATCTGATTCTCCGCCACGATCTCCACGTTGGGATAGTCGGTGATGACAGGACTGAGGTTTCTCATTCGCGTGGACATGGCCCGCATGTTCTCTGGCATACGGGTGCACATCGCGCGCCACTGGACGAGGAGATCCTCCTCCGTGAAGGCGTTGCGCTCCTCGGCATTCTCCACCTCCACCGTCTGCTCCGCCGTGGGTTTATCCTTGGGGCTCAGGATATCGCCAAAGGACATTCCCATGCTACGCCCGAGATTGAGCTTGGCCGACTTCAGCGCCCCTGCGGGAGAAGCCGTCCTAACTGTCTCGGGAGACTGCTGAGTTGCCGCCCTTTGGTCAGCCTTTTGGTCAGCAGACTGCGACTGATCCGTAGTCGGCTGCACGGTCTGCTGGGCGTGTTGCCGTTTTCTCTGTGCAACCGGGGCCACCTGCGCGCCCCTTTCTGGCTGCACCTGTCGGAGTAGTTTCTGAAACAGGGTTTTCAACTGCTTAGGGCTACGCCCCGCACCCGCCGCATCGTCCTCGGGCTGGGTGATCTGTGCAATCTCGATGAGCGTCAGTTCCACGAGCAGCCGCTTGTTGGACGACTGGCGATACTGCACGTCGCAACGGTTGGCAATGCGCAGCGCTTGGTAGAGGAAGCGGGCCGGACACTTCTGCGCCTGCTCCCGATACTGCTCGCGCTGGCGGTCGCTGACCTCCAGGAGCGGCAAGGTCTGCGGATCCTTGGCCATGAGCACATTGCGGATGTGGCTGGCCAGTCCGACGATGAAGTTGCCCCCATCGAAGCCCTTCGCCAGCACGCCGTTGAGGAGCAGCATGATGTCGGCCACCTTGTTATCCAGGGCCAGGAAGACGGTCTTGAAGTAGTTGTCGGCATCGAGGACGTTGAGGTCTTCGATGGTCTTCTCGAAGGTGACATTGCCCTGCGAGAAACTCGCCACCTGGTCGAAGATGGAGAGCGCGTCGCGCATACCGCCGTCGGCCTTCTCCGCTATCACGCCCAGGGCCTCCTCCTCATAGGAGATTTTTTCGCGGTCGGCCACCATCTTCAGTTGCTGGATGATATGGGCCACGGACATTCGCTCGAAGTCGTAGATCTGGCAGCGCGAGAGGATGGTGGGCAGGATCTTGTGCTTCTCGGTCGTGGCGAGGATGAAGATGACATGGGCGGGCGGTTCCTCCAACGTCTTGAGGAAGGCATTGAAGGCCTGCTGCGAGAGCATGTGGACCTCGTCGATGATAAAGACCTTGTAGCGGCCCACCTGCGGAGGGATGCGGGTCTGCTCCATGAGCTGCTTGATCTGATCGACACCATTGTTGGACGCGGCATCGAGCTCGAAGATGTTGAAGGAGCGGCCCTCCTCAAAAGCCTTGCAACTCTCGCAGGCGCCACAGGCCTCGCCGTTGTCGGTGGGGTGCTCGCAGTTGATGGCCTTGGCGAAGATGCGCGCACAAGTGGTCTTTCCCACACCGCGCGGACCGCAGAAGAGGTAGGCGTGGGCCAGTTTGCCCGACTTGACCGTATTGCGGAGAGTGGTGGTCAGCGCGTCCTGGCCGACGACGTCGGAAAACTTCATCGGACGGTATTTGCGCGCAGAAACTATATATTCGTTCATTGGCTGAGTTAGGTTTTGGCCTGATGTCGGCGACGCAAGACGGGCAGCCCCCATCCACGCCGCAACCAAGCGCCCCAAGGCGCCCGCAGGCTTTATCACATTGCAAAGGTAGCAAAAAGTTGGTAACAATCCTCGCGCCCATCCACATTTTATGGTTAAATAGATAAAAAATGCAAGAGCGTTTGCCCTTTGTATGCTTTTAAATACTTACTTTTGCAGAAACAAAAATCGAACGTGATTAAGATTACCGGACATATCGTCAGAATCCTCAGCCGCTTCAAATACCACATCGTGGTGGTGATGGGCGTGCTCTATGTCGGCTTCCTGGGCGACGACTGCTTCATGAAGCGCTTCGAGTACGACTACAGGATCTCTGACCTACAGGACGAGATCGCCAAGTATGAGAAGGTCTATCAGACCAACAACCAGCGGCTGCACGAGCTCCGGGCCGATTCCTCGGCCATGGCCCGCGTGGGTCGCGAGCGCTATTTCATGAAGACTGACGACGAGGACGTCTTCGTGCTGAGCGACGACGATAATTCGGACAACAACCCAGCTTTCTATGAAACAATTAAGTAAGGCAGAGACCTTCCTCTTCCTCGCCGGCGGCGTGCTGATGGTGGCGGGTGCCGGCTGCTATGTGTTCTTCATCCTCCAGGGCCTTGTCTGCTTCCTGGTGCTGGCGGGAAGCCTGCTCTTCGCCGCCATGCAAGCGCGCCAGCGCTATGAGGGCACCAGCATCACGCTGCGCCGTCTGCGCCGCATCCAGTTTTTCGCCCTGGCCTGCTTCGTCTGCGCCGGCGTGTTCATGGTCGAGGACTGCTACCACCTCCTCAAGCCCTGGTTTGCCCAGTCCATCTCGGGCTATGCCAACTACGTCAATATCTTCCACAACAACTGGGTGGTGGCGCTGCTGATAGGCGCCCTGCTGGAGATGTACACCACCCACCGCATCGGCCACGAGCTGCGCAAAGAAGAGCAAGAGAACCATCAATAACGAAATCTAAAAGGATCTGTCGCCGAGACCGCCTCGGCCAAATGGTCAAACATATTATGAACAAGATCGTCTATACTATTACCGCACTCCTGTCGCTCACCTCCTGTGCCGGCACCTACGACATACAGGGTTCCTCCAACGTGTCGGACCTTGACGGTCAGAAGCTCTATCTGAAGGTGACGAAGGACGGCAACCTGACCAACCTCGACTCCTGCGACGTCGTACACGGTCAGTTCTCCTTCAGCGGCAAAGTAGATAGCGCCCACGTCGCCCGCATCTTCATGGACGACAAGGACCTCTCGCAGCCCGTCGTCATCGAGCAGGGCAACATCAGCATCAAGCTCGACAACACACAGCAGAAGGTCAGCGGCACACCGCTCAACGACAAACTCAACAAGTTTTGGAACCGCTTCGTGCAGATCCGCAACCAGTATGCCGACATCGACCACGAGCAGAGCGCGGCCATCATGAACGGACAGGACGAGGCGGCGGTCAACATCCGGCTGGCCAAAAAGGCCATCAAAGTCTTTGAGCAGGGCGACAAACTCTTCACGAAATTCGTGACGGACAACTTCGACAACATCCTGGGTCCGTGGGGATTCTTCACCCGCATCCAGTATGACACCACGCCCGACGCCTACCCCGTCTGGCTCAACGACTACCTCTTCGCCACCGCCCTCGACGGTCTGCCCTCGTGGATAGAGTTTATCATGGCCAAGGCACCCGACAACTTCAAGAACGACCCCGATGTGAAGCAGTTCTACCAGCACTTCCAGGAGACCTTGCAGCGCAACAACGGCACGATGGAGGACGTGCCAGCCGTGCCCATGAGCGAAGGCGACGCCAACGTGGCTCCGATCACGCCCAACCAAATGGCGAGCGACTCCATATCTTATTAGACTTCCATTCCCCCTATACCTATTATATATATAGACACAGAGAATCATGAGCACGCTGATCAAAAACGGCACCCTCGTCAATGAGGGCGTATCGAGACAAGGCACCATCACCATAGGCGACGACGGACGCATTGCCTCCATCGGGACGGAAGCCCCCATGGCGGAAGACCGCTACGACCACGTCATCGACGCAGCAGGATGCTATGTGCTGCCGGGCGTCATCGACGAGCACGTCCACTTCCGCGAGCCGGGCATGACGGACAAGGCGACGATACGCAGCGAGAGCCGTGCAGCAGCCTACGGCGGCGTGACCTCCTATATGGAAATGCCCAACACCGTGCCTACCACCACGACGGAAGCGGCCTGGGAGGACAAACGGCAGCGGGGAAGGAAAGACAGCGCCGTCAACTACGCTTTCTATCTCGGCGCAACCAACAACAACGCCGAGACGCTCCGAAAGGCCGACTGGCAGCATACGCCCGCTATCAAACTCTTCATGGGATCATCGACGGGCAACATGCTCGTGGACCGTGGCGAGGCACTGAAAGAGGTATTCCAGTTGGCTGCCAAGCTCGACATTCCCGTCGTGAGCCACTGCGAGGACGCCACACTCATCAGCGAGAACATGCGACTGGCCAAGGAGCGCTATGGCGAGGATCCTGCCGTGGAGCACCATCCCGAGATCAGAAGCGAGGAGGCCTGTGTTCGGTCCACCGCCCTGGCCCTCCAGTTGGCCACCGAGGCAGGAGCAAGACTCCACGTGGCCCATATCTCCACCGCCCGCGAACTGGAGATGATTGCCGCCCATGGCGATGCCAACATCACCGCCGAGGCCGTGACGGCACACCTGCTCTTCACGGACAAGGACTACCAGCGACTGGGCACCCGCATCAAATGCAACCCTGCCGTCAAGACTGCCCACGACCAAGAGACCTTGATCGAAGGACTGACCGACGGACGCATCCTCACCATCGCCACCGACCACGCCCCTCACCTACCCTCGCAAAAAGAAGGAGGCTGCGCACGGGCCGCTTCGGGAATGCCCATGGTGCAGTTTAGCCTCGTCGCCATGCTGGGCCTGGTCGATGCGGGACGGATTACGATCGAGCAACTGGTGGCGCTCATGGCCCACCATCCGGCCCAATACTTCCACGTCAGGGAGCGCGGTTTTCTGCGCCCAGGCTACCATGCCGACATCGCCATCGTGCGCCCCGACAGTCCGTGGACACTGACGAAGGCAGAGATACAAAGTCCGTGTGGATGGAGCCCCTTGGAGGGAAAGACCTTCCGCTGGCGCGTGGAGCAGACCCTCTGCAACGGCCACCTCGTCTATGACCGTGGCACCTTCGACGAGGGCTACCGCGGCGAGGAACTGGAGTTTGACCGTACAAAATAGCCTTTGACAGATCAAGATAACATCTGACCATTCAAGATAGAAGCACTCAGAGCCCGTGATAGCAAGAATCGTCATCCCTCTCCTGTTGGTCATCGTCCTCTCCGACCTCTATATCGACGTCCACTATTTCCGCCGCCGATATAGTCTGCCGTGGTGGCTGCGACTATTGTGGTGGGTGCCTTGCATCGCGCTCTCGACCTATACCATCACCCTCGCGTCGCTCCCGAGTTTTGCTCCCTCCGACCTTGCCTGGCTCAACACCTATTTGCTCCTGCTGGGCCTCTTCGTCGGTCCGAAGGCCATCTTTGCCCTGTGCTCCTTCCTCGGGTCGTGTCTGATGCGGCTGACAGGCTGGCCGCGCATCAACCTGGGTCACTACATCGGCATCCTGCTGGGCTGTGGCGGCGTCCTGGCCTATATCTATGGACTGACCGTCGGCGTGAGACAGGTGAAGGTAAACCACCTCACGCTGCAGTTTGACGACCTCCCCGCAGCCTTCGACGGCTACAAGATCCTCCATACCTCCGACCTCCACCTCGGCACCTTCTACGGCTGGCGACAGAAGATTCTCCAAACGGAGATGGACTCCATCGCCCGGCAGCACGCCGACCTGATGGTCTTCACGGGCGACGTGCAGAACATCCGTCCCCAGGAGATCTTCCCCCACACCGACCTGCTGCGCAGTACGACTCAGGGCATGGTCTCCGTACTCGGCAACCACGACTATGCGAGCTACGCCAAAGACACTCACGAGGCTCAGGACCGCCTGTTGCGCCTGCTCGTAGAGACAGAACAAAACGCCCTGGGATGGCGGTTGCTGCGCAATGACCATCTCGTCATCAGACGCGGTGGCGACTCTCTCGTCGTGGCAGGCACGGAGAACGACGGCGAACCACCCTTCCCCAACCTTGCCGACACGAGGAAGTCCCTTGAGGGCGTGCGGTCAGGGGCATTTGTGGTGATGCTGCAACACGACCCCTCGGCCTGGCGACGAGACATACTGCCCAAGACCACGGCCCAACTGACGCTGAGCGGACACACCCACGGCGGACAGATGCAGTTCTTCGGACACCGGCCGACCC
>ULSZ01020805.1_pt1 | contig 22698 bp, 15 predicted proteins | sample 1957151 | NCBI WGS metagenome assembly ULSZ01 (sample SAMEA4835721, study PRJEB28245) | human gut metagenome | biome: gut microbiome; material: fecal sample | place: Denmark | collected 2008
GCTTGGCGCACGCCAGCCTTAGCGGTCTGATAGCTGTTGCGGGCGGTCTGCAACTCATATTCTCCGATCACCTTATTATTATAGAGGTTTTGGCTGTTGTTGTAGGTCAACTGCGCCGTGGCAGCCTGTGCCTGTGCCGAGTTGAGCGAGGCGTTGGCCGTCTGGATGCCTGCCTGAGCCGAACGTACGCTGGCCTCGGCCTGGTTGATCTGTGCCTGAGCAGCACGGACGGCTGCCTGGTAGGTGGCGTTGTCGAGCTCGAAGAGCACCTGGCCCGCGCTTACCGCCTGGCCCTCATGGACATAGAGCTTGGTGATGAAACCCGAGATTTTCGGACGTACTTCCACGTCCTGTACGCCTTTGATAGTGGCAGGGTAGGTGGTCTTCAACTGGGCGTTGGCTGGACCAATTGTCACTACCGGATACTCGTTGCTCGTGGGCAGTCCTTTCTGGCCGCCTCCGCAACTCGTAAGTACTGCCATAGCGATGGCAGCAAACAGCAAAAACTTGTTTTTCTTCATACCTATAAATGATTCTTTATTTTTGTTTTCTGAAAACGATTTATTTATTCTCCCGCTGCGGTTAATCCTCTGATTGATAGCGGGATATTGGAAAACTAATGCAACGCAATCAGTTTTCAACTATGCAAAAGTACCCATTTCCATTCAGAAAGGCGTACTTCGCAAGGTTTTTTTAACTATAATTATTCCGAGTTAGTAATGGTAAAGGCTACTCTTGGCCTTTACCGTTGCTCCTCGTACGTGATTTTTCTACCTATCGGACTTGTGGGCTCAGGTTTATCCTCGTCCAGTCTCCTGGTCTATAGACCTATCCCAAGCCCCAGTTTCCAGGTCCACGGGCTCAGCCCCACAACCCAGTTTCCTGGTCCACAGGTCATCCCACACCCAGCTCCTTGGCCTTCTCTCTGAGCAGCGCCAAGAGCGGCTCTCGCTCGTTGGGCACGATATTTTCCAGCACGGCCTCCTTGAGTGCTTTCTTCAGTTCGCCCACCTCGCGGGACGGTTTCAGATGGAAGAGCTCCATGATTTCGTTGCCGTCGATGACCGGCTGCAGCAGACGCTTGTAGTCGCGCTCCTTGAGGTCGGCTATCTTCTCCCTGACGATGCGGAAGTTCTCCAAAAACTGCTTCTTCCTCACCTGGTTCTTGCTCGTGATGTCGGCCTCGCAGAGCATCATGAGGTCGTCGATGTCGTCGCCCGCGTCGTTGATCAGCCTTCTCACGGCCGAGTCCGTCACCACGTCGTCGGCAATGGCGATCGGTCGCATGTGGAGCTCCACGAGCTTCTGTACATACTTCATCTTGCTGTCCAGCGGCAGTTTCATCCTCCTGAACATCTCCGGCACCATCCTGGCTCCGATGTCGTTATGGTTGTGGAAAGTCCAGCCCAGCTGGTTGTCCCAGCGCTTGCTCTTGGGCTTGCCGATGTCGTGGAAAAGGACCGCCCAGCGCAGCCAGATATTGGCCTTGAAAGGAGGCTGCTCGGGATTCTCCTGTTTCTTCTGCTCGTAGCGTCGCTCCTCGGCCCGTGCCACGTTCTCCAGCACCTCCAGCGTGTGGTGGAAATTGTTCTTATGCGCCCTGCCGTTGCGCGTCTCCACGATGTCGAGGGCCGTCAGTTCGGGAATGATGAGGCCCAGCAGTCCGCAGCGCTGCAGCTCGAAGAATCCCTTGCTCGGATATTGCGAAGCCATGATCTTGCACAACTCCTCGGCTATGCGCTCCCCGCTGATGATACGGATGCGCTCGGCGTTGCGTGAGAGCGCCTCGAAGGTCTCCTCCTCGATGAAAAAGTTGAGTTGGGTGGCAAAGCGCACGCACCTCAGCATTCGTAGCGGGTCGTCCGAGAAGGTGACGTCCGGGTCCAGGGGTGTGCGGATGATGCCCTCCCAGAGATCGCCAATGCCGTCGAAGGGATCTACCAGTTCGCCAAATCGCGCCTTGTTCAGACAGATGGCCATGGCGTTGATGGTGAAGTCGCGACGGTCCTGGTCGTCCTCCAGCGTTCCATCCTCCACGATAGGCTTCCGCGAGTCGTGGCTGTAGCTCTCCTTTCGTGCGCCGACAAACTCCACCTCCATACCGTGGAATTTCACCTGTGCCGTCCCGAAGTTGCGAAACACGCTCACGTGTGCCCGCCTTCCCAGGATCTTCCTCAGCTTCTCGGCTACGGCTATGCCGCTTCCTACCACCACCACGTCGATGTCGTTGGACGGGCGTTCCAAAAAGATGTCGCGTACATAGCCTCCCACGACGTAGCAATCTACGCCCAGACTGTCGGCGGCTTCTGAGATATGGTGAAAAATGTCTTTGTCGAGCAGTTGTGCCAGCTCCTCGTCGGTATATTCGCGCATTGACTTCCTTGTTGTTTTTTCAAGATGCAAAGGTACAAAATTTTTTTCTATTCTCCGCATTTTGGCGTGATAAGGTTGCGTAAGACGAGAAAACTGGTTTTCTCCAGCATACAGAGGACGAATCTGGGATTAAATTTGAGGTAATCGTTGGCTTGTTATCCAAAAGTTTGTATCTTTGCAAAGATTAAAAGACAATCAGCTCATACGCAAAGACAAAGCATGATAGATCGGGCTACGATAGACAGGATCATGGATGCGACCGACATCGTCGATGTCATCTCCGAGTTTGTGACGCTCCGCAAACGCGGCACGAGCTATACGGGATTGTGTCCTTTCCACGACGACAAGACGCCGTCGTTCTCCGTCAGTCCGTCGAAGGGAGTCTATAAATGCTTCGCCTGTGGCGAGGCGGGCAATGCCGTCAACTTCATCATGAAGCACGAGCAGAAGACCTATCCCGAGGCCCTGCGCTGGTTGGCCAACCGCTACCATATCGAGATCCACGACCGCGAACTGACCGACGAGGAGCGTCGCCAGGCCACGGAGCGCGACTCCCTCTTCCTGGCCAACGAGTGGGCGGCCAAATACTTCGAGGACACCCTCCTCAACAACCCTGATGGTCAGGCCATCGGACTCCAATACTTCCGCCAGCGCGGTTTCCGCGACGACACCATCCGCAAGTTTCGCCTGGGCTTCTGCCTCGCCTGTGGCCACGCCATGACCGATGCTGCCCAGCGCGAGGGATTCCAGAAAGACGTCCTCCTCAAGTCGGGCCTCTGCTATGAGCGCTCCGACGGCTCGTTGACCGATCGCTTTGCTGGACGCGTTATCTTCCCCTGGATCACCATGAGCGGCAAGGTAGTGGGCTTCACGGGCCGCGTCCTCGACACCCGCACCCATGGCGTGCGCATGAAGTATGTCAACTCGCCCGACTCCGAGATCTACCACAAGACCAACGAACTCTATGGCATCGACCTGGCGAAGCGCGCCATGAGCAAGCAGGGCGAGGCCCTGCTCGTGGAGGGCCAGGCCGACGTGATCAGTCTGAGCCAGCGCGGCGTGGAGAATGTCGTGGCGGGTTCGGGAACGGCCCTCACCATTCCCCAGATCAAGCTCATCCATCGCTTCACCTCCAACGTCACCCTCGTCTATGATGGCGACGAGGCTGGCCAGAAGGCCGCCCTGCGCGGCACGGACCTGCTGCTCTCCGAGGGCATGAATGTCAAGGTGCTCTTCCTCCCTGACGGCCAAGACCCCGACGACTTCGCCCGCAGCCGGTCCTCCGAGGAGCTCCAGGCCTATATCGAGCAAAACCGTACCGACTTCATCGTCTTCCAGACCCAGGCCCTTCTGCAGGGCGTCACCGACCCCGTGCGCCGCGCCGAGGCCGTCAATCAGATCGTCAGAAGCATTGCCGTCATCCGCGACCCCATTGTCCGCGCCAGTTACCTCCGCGAGTGTGCCCACAGGACCGACGTGCGCGAGGATACGCTCATCGCCCAGATGAACCGCTTCATCTACCAGGGCAAGGAGGCGCGCCAGCGCGAGGAGGAGCGTGCGCAGGCCAGCCAGGCCAGTCAGCCGCAGCCCTTCGCCCCCGCCAGCCCCATGCAGCAGGCCTCGAAGGTGGAGAAGATGCTCATCGAGACCGTCATCCGCCATGGTGGCGAGGTGATCCTCCCTGATGTGGAGGATGAGACTTCCGGTCAGCATTTCGACCTCAACGTGGCGCAGTATATCGCCTACGACCTGGCCCAGGACCAGCTCGCCTTCTCCGATCCCCTCTACAACCGCATCCTCGCCGAAGCCGTGGAGCAGTCGGAGAAGGGGTCTTTTGATGCGGGCAAGTATTTCCGCCACCATCCCGACATCGAGATCCAGACCCTCGCGGCCAGCATGAGTACCGATGCCTACCAGCTCTCCGAGAGCCTTCAGATGAAGGAGAGCGTGGAGCGGCTCCGAGATACCGTGGTCCACCTCGTCATGGACTTCCGCCTCGACTATATCGAGCACCAGCTCAAGGTGCTTCAGGACCGGCTGAAGAAGGCCCTGGCGATCGGTATCAGTACCGAGGAGATGAAGCAGATGATGGAGGAGATCAAGAACTGGCAGACCGTGCGCAACGCCGTGGCACGCAAGTTGGGCAGCGATATCGTATAGCTTCGCCCCTCGACGCTATGCTGGAAGCCGCCAGATAGCCTTGGCACCACACGCTCTCTATTGCCACACGCTATATAATAATAAGGAAAGGAACAATCACAATGATCATAGACAAATTGAAAGACCTATTGCAACCTGCTAATGCAGCAGAAAGCGAAAAAGCGAACGAAGCGCCCCGCCTCGACCAGAAAGCACTCTGCCAATTGCTCGAAACCACCCTTGCCAGCATCGGCTGCACGCCCACCTGGGAGGACGAGCGAGATCAAAGCCGTGTGGCCAGCTATGAGTACCAAGGAGGCAATTTCCTTGTGCGCATCGCCAAGGACGATACCTTCCTGCGCCTTTGCTACCCCATCTTCTTGAGTGTGGACAAAGAGCTTGTCGAACTGGTGCGCGAGATCTGCAACCAGGTCAACCTTGCGTCTATCGGTCTTCGTGCCGTTTATACCTTCGACGAAGACCACCTCCACGTCAATGTCCATTTCTTCGACAACCTCTACCTCGAACCCTCGCGGGCCAAGGGAATGTTGACGCAAAGCATGAAGGAGATGTTCTCCTGGCGCGACGCCTTTGTCCGCTGGATGGATACCGTCAAGGAGAAAAGGAAGAAATACGGCGCGAACAGCCCTGAGGAAATTGAGGAGCAGTACAAGCGCTTGATCCTGATGATCCGCGAGCACGAGTTGGATAAGAGCGAGGACACGATGTCTGTGCGTGAAAGCGCCGTTCATCACATCACACTCTCCGAGTTGGTCCAAGATGCCGTGGGTATCAAAGACTTTGTGCCCTCGCTCCTGAGTGTTGCGGGCGACGGTCTTTCCCTCGTCATGGACGCCAGCCAGGATGCCCAGCTTCGCTCGAAGATGGCCGACTACGTCCTTTCCGACGCCCTCGTCTCCGACGGCCAGTTTGCCCGCCGTTGTGCCACCCTCCAGCTCGTCTTCTTCCAGCCTGAGGATCCCGACGAGCGTCGCTACCTCACGGTCTCCCTGGTGGCCCGCGAATCCTCGTCAGAGGCCCTTTTCTTCCAGACCACGGTCGTCCTCACGCCCCGCCTGGCTACCCTCGAGAATCCTACCGACTGTGTCAACGACCATCCCACGGCCTGCTCCCTGCTCATGGCCTACGATCTCAAGAACGAGAAGCAGCTTCGCGACGAGTTCCAGTATATGTGGACCGATGCCAAGGACAAGTTGGCCCACGGACAGATCGGCAAGATGACTGAGGAGCAGCGCGCCGTGGCCCGTGTGACGACCCGCTCGCTGGCAGGGGCGCTCTATCGCGGCACGCAGCTCTTCCAGAGCAAGCGCTTCTTCGAGGCGATGCTCCTGCTCCGCAATGCCTTCGTCCTTTGGAGAGGATCCGTCGATCAACTCTCCTCCAAGGAGCGTGGCCAGTTCTATGAGGTCTGCTTCATGCTCGGCTACTGCTATGACGAGATGAGGCAGTACGACATCGGCCACTACTACCTCTCGCTGCTCGACGGCACGGACAACATAGCCCACGTGTGCGAGATGGTCAACAACCTCGCCAACAACAACGATCCGCGCGTGATCAGCTATATCGAGTCGCTGCTGACTGAAATCCAGCGCCGCGTCGAGGAGGAGACGGGCAAGCATGTGGGCGTCTATGAGGCTGCCCAGGATAGCGAATACTGCGAGTTTGCTGGTTTTCTCTTGGCTACGCGCGTCACGATCTACGCCATGCGCGCCTGCTACAAAGAGGCCGCCCTGGAGTTGCATGAGATCAGCAAATATCCCGATCTGTCTGATCATGTCAGGGAGGTCATGCGCCGTATAGACCGGAATCGGTCCAACCCGGACGAAGCGCCCTTCGCACCTCCCACCGACTGTTAGCCTCCTGCCCACCACCTATCCCCACCACGCGCATGGACTATTTGCATTGGATATTTCTTGCCCTCTACATGACGCTTGCCGTCGCCGCGATGGTCACCGTCCTGCTCGACAACCGTCAGCCGGCCAAGACCATGGCCTGGGTGCTCGTGCTGATGTTCCTGCCCGTGGTGGGGATCATCCTCTACTTCTTCTTCGGACAGAACGTGCGCAAGGAGCGTGCCATCTCCCAGCATAGCCTCGACCAGCTCTCGCGTCGGTCGATGCTGGAGTCTCACGCCCAGGCCAGCCTGAAGATTCCTCCGCTCTACCAGCGCCTCGTCCATCTCTTTGGCAGTCAGGATTTTGCCCCCGCCTTCCATCGCAATGAGACCGAGATCTACCTCAACGGCTACGAGTTTTTCCCCCAGTTGCTCCGCGACATCGCCTCGGCCCGCGACCATATCCATCTCGACTTCTTCCTCTTCGAGGACGACCCCTTGGGCCGCCTCGTGAGCGACGCCCTGATCGCCAAGGCTGCCGAGGGCGTGGAGGTACGCGTCATCCACGACGACGTGGGCTGCTGGAGCGTCCCCTCCCGCTTCTATGAGCGGATGCGTGAGGGTGGGGTGGAGGTCCACGCCTTCATGCCCGTCCGCTTTCCAGCCTTCACCAGCAAGGTCAACTACCGCAACCATCGCAAGATAGCCGTCTTCGACGGGCGGGTGGGCTATGTCGGCGGCATGAATGTCGCGCTCCGCTACGTGAAGGGTCTCGGCGCGCAGGCCTGGCGCGACACGATGGTGCGCATCCATGGCAACGTCGTCTATGGACTCCAGCGCGCCTTCCTGGTCGATTGGTTCTTCGTCGATCGCACGCTCATCACGGACCGCCGCTACTACCCCGAGTTTCCCTTGCCCCAGACGGAGTGTCTCGCTCAGGTCGTCACGAGCAATCCCATCGACCCCTGGCCGAAGATCGAGCAAGGCTTCGTCCGCGTCATCCATAGCGCGCGGCAGTATGTCTATATCGAGACCCCCTACTTCCTGCCTACCGAGCCCGTTCTCTTCGCCCTCCGCACGGCCGCCCTCTCGGGGGTGGATGTGCGCCTGATGATTCCGCGCAAGGCCGACTCCAAGTTTGTGGCCTGGGCCAGCCGCTCCTTCGTCAAGGAGATAGCCGATGCAGGCGTCCGCGTTTTGTTCTACGACCGTGGCTTCAACCACAGCAAGCTCCTCGTGAGCGACGACCTCCTGGCGACTATTGGTTCCACCAATGTCGATTTCCGTAGTTTTGAGCACGATTTCGAATCCAATGTGTTTTTCTATGACCAGGCCATGGCCCTCCGTATCAAGCAGGTCTTCCTCGACGATGAGGCCGACAGCATTCCCCTCGACCAGCTACGCGAGGGCGCTTCCCGCGGCCTTCTCCTCCGCCTCTGGGAGTCGTTGGTCCGCCTGATGAGCCCGCTCATGTAGCTTGCGCTGGTTCGCTTAGAAAAAAAAGTTCATCCGGAAAATCAACTGATCGGGTTTGTGTTGTTGCCAATACGTCCTGCTGAGTCAGGGAAAACAACCAATACAAATTTTCCAACAAGTTACAACGCTTTCGATAAGCCATGTGCAAAACCGAGCTCGCTCGAGCTTTGCCATGGCGAGAAAGGGTACCATGAAATGGAACTTTGCACGCTTTTGCGTGTCACAATCCTGCTGAGTTAGGGAAAACAACCAATACAACTTTTACAACAAGTTACAACACGCGCTTTTGCGTGTAGCAATCCTGCTGCAAGGTAAACAACAAAATACAACAAGGGTGCCATGAAATGGAACAGCTTCGCCTTGAATGCGCATTCTTGCTTTCCTGGCGAAGCGTTGTTCATAGTTGTTTCCCTTGCAGCAACCCTTGGTCAGCATGGGCCTCGAAGAGGCGATGTCCCCGCGAAGCGTTGTTCAAAGTTGTAAAAGTTGTTCAAGTTGTTTTCCCAATTTAGCTGGCCGAATTGGAAAAATACTCGACCTGTACGGTTGAAATTACCCAATACGCCCTGAAAGGGCAGAAGCTCTTAGCCCAGGGCGACGCCCTGGGTAATTATGACCGCCAACCTGTCGCCCTGAAAGGGCAAAAGCTTTAAAGAAGTAGGTTATAAACAATTCTTTTGCCCTTACAGGGCGTCTTGTTGATTGCTATTATACCCAGGGCGATGCCCTGGGCTAGGGGCTTTTGGGCTTTCAGCCCGTTTCAACCGTACAGGTCAAAATACTACGCTTCCTGCTGCTCCAAATATCGGATGAAACCTTTATTCTTCCTCCCTTTCTTCCTCTTATTCTTTCTCCCTTTCTTCCTCCCTTTCTTCCTCCCTTTCTTCCTCTTGTTCTTTCTCCATTTCTTCCTTCTTCTCCTTCTCCGCCTCCCGCTCCATGGCCTTGGAGGAGGCGAGGCTAAACTCGCAGCCGCAGTAGAGCTGGTTGTAGAATTGATACTCCTTGAGCAGTTGGTTGCGCCGTTCCTGCAGCCCGTCCTTGCGCCAGTTTTGAGCCCAGAAGGTCGTGCCAGGGACGGCCTCGGCTGCTGCCAGACCGGCCGCGTTCACCTGCGCCAGGTCCTTCCATCGCGAGGAGGCGAGCGTCGTGGCAAAGAAGCCGATTCCGGTCTGCTGCGCCATGTGGGCCGTGGCCAGCATGCGGTAGGCAAAGCACGCCTCGCAACGTCGTCCGCGCTCGGGCTCGCGCTCCAGCCCTTTCATGGCCTCCCGCCAACTGGCGTGGTCGTAGTCGCCGTCTATCCAGCGTAGGCCCAGCGTCTCGGCGTGGCGCTTGCTCTCCTCCTTGCGTATCTCGTATTCGCGCGCCGGGAAGATGTTGGGATTGAAGTAGAAGATCGTGGGGCGCAGGTCGTGCGTCATCAACCATTCGACGATGGCCGACGAGCAGGGCGCGCAACAGGCGTGGAGCAACACTTCTCCCGCTATGCCCTCGGGTAGGATAATATGGCTGCGTTTCTTTTTCAAAGCGAGTTGTTTTGGTTGTTTTCCCCTTATAAGCAGGTATCATGGTGAAGAAAAGGGCGCGCGGCTTCTTTCTTCTGCCGATAAATCACTAATTTTGCACCCTATGGAGAAAGGAAAGATGGCCTCTGGCCGCCCCCATATCGCCATTGTCGATCCCAACGTGTTGGCCACGATAGGATTGCGCCAGCTCTTGCAGACCGTGGTGCCGATGATGGCCGTGGATGTTTACCCCACCTTCGACGCCTTCCTTGCCGGGGGCGGTGAGGGCTGTTATCACTATTTTGTGGCCCAGTCCGTGGCCGTGGCCCACCACCTTTGGTTTATGGACCGCCGCCGCAAGACCCTCGTGCTGACCCTCTCCTCCGACCCCCACTCCCAGTTGGCTGGCTTCCGCCACCTCTGTGTGGGCGTGGCCGAGGAGGCGCTCGTCTGCGAGGTGCTGCGCCTTGTGCAGCAAGGCCACTCGGGCGGTCGCAACCTGCCGACGGCCGAGACCGACGCGCCGCGTCCCACCCTCACCCCGCGCGAGGTGGAGGTGCTCTCGCTCGTGGTCCGCGGACTGATGAGCAAGGAGATCGCCGACCGCCTCCATATCAGCTTGCCGACCGTCAACACCCATCGCAAGAACATCTGCGAGAAACTGGGCGTGAAGAGCGTCCCCGCCCTCACCGTCTATGCCGTCATGCACGGCTATGTGGAGCTGCGCCAAATAGAAGGCAAGGGCTGATTTCTTCTCTTGCGTCAATACCCGTGGGGCTGGCGTCAATAGACGCGGGGACCGAAGATGGCTGTGCCCACGCGCACCTGGTTGCTCCGGCACGTGACGGCTATCTGGTAGTCGTGGCTCATGCCCCAGGAGCGGACGCGGAAGCCGGGATCGTCGGCAAAATAGCGCGCCTTCACCTCGTCGAAGAAGTCGGCTGCCGTGAGCATCTCGTGGCGTATCTGATCCTCGTCCTCCACGTTGGACGCCATCATCATCAGGCCGCTGATGTGTACGTTTTTCATCTCGCGCCATTCTCCCGCCTCCAGCAGCTCGCGGCAGGCCTCCAGAGTCAGTCCGTACTTTGTCTCCTCCTCGGCGATATGGAGTTCGAGCAAGACGTCGATGACGCGGTCGTGCTTCGCCGCCTGCTTGTTGATCTCGCGGAGCAGCTTGGGCGTATCGACCGCCTCCACCATCGAGATATAGGGCGCGATATACTTCACCTTGTTCGTCTGCAGGTGGCCGATGAAGTGCCATTGGATGTCCTTTGGCAGCGTCTCCACCTTCTGGCGCAACTCCTGCTCATGGCTCTCGCCGAAGATGCGTTGTCCCGCCTCGTAGGCCGGCAGGATATACTCGTTGGGATGATACTTGCTGATGGCCACCAGCTCCACCCCCTCGGGCAGATGGCCGAGCACCTCTTGTAAGTTTTTTGCTACATCTACCATAGTATGCTTTCTCCTATATGATTATGATGAAACAGTCTTCTGTATTATTGGAATACTGGAATACTGTCTTATTGGAAACTGGAATAACTGGAATACTGGACCAATTGGAATATTGGAATATTGGAACAAGCCTACTGCTCCTCGTACTCCGGCTTCGCCTCCTCGTTCTGTCCCTCGGCCTTGGCGCGGTTGTCGTGCTCGAAGACGTCCATCACCTTGGTGTCGGCGATGGCGGTGATCTCGTAGTCGATCATGGTCGATCCCATCACCTCATCGACATGCTTCACGGCCCCGCTCACCGAGGCCGCCTGTACGAGATAATAGACGCTCGTGCGCTTCTCCTTCTGCGTCTTGTCGTCGAGCGTGATAAAGGCCAGTTTGCACTTGAACCACTTGTCGTCGCCGTCGGCGTCGCTGAAGAAGATCTCGCCATAAGTGGCCGGCGTGATGGCCTTCACCTCAAACTCTCCGTTGATGTATGCGCCCATCTCCTTGGTGATGGCCTCCTCGGCCTCGCCGAAGGTGTAGGCATCTACCACGTAGGTCTCCGTGGTTTTCTTGTTCTGTCCGTCCTCCATCATCTTGTCGTAGCGGACGCGGGTCTCAAACCAGTTGGCTGTTCTGCTTCTCATTATATATATGTATGTTTTCTTTTTTGTCTGACGTCTTGTCTTGCGTGGGCCCGTCCCGCTTGCCGAGATAGGCCCCGAAAAGTGGTGGCTACCCCTCGGGGAGACCGCTTTCGACATGCAAAAGTAGCAAGAAAATCCCACAAATGACCCGCGGGGGCAAAGTTTTTCGCCTTTGCCTTTGCCGTTTGGCCGAATTGGTGTAACTTTGTGGCAAAATACAAGTTTCATACACAAGAGTCAATCCCCGTGCAATCGGGGCAACCATATTAAATAACTAAAAGAATTATGCCGGAAATCTCAGCACGTGGCCTTATTGTGCCCGAATCGCCTATCCGCAAGCTCGCACCCCTGGCCAATGCAGCCAAGGCGCGCGGCACGAAAGTTTATCACCTGAACATCGGCCAGCCCGACGTGCATACGCCGCAATGTGTTCTCGACGCTCTGAAGAAGGTCGATGCCAAAGTGTTGGCCTATTCGCCCAGCCAGGGCATTGAGAGCTATCGCAACAAGCTCGTGGGCTACTACGCCAAGCACAACATCAATCTGGTGCCCGACGACATCATCGTCACCACGGGCGGCTCCGAGGCCTTGCTCTTTGGCTTCATGTCCACCCTCAACCCTGGCGACGAGATCATCATCACCGAGCCCGCCTATGCCAACTACATGTCCTTTGCCCTGATGGTGGGCGCCAAGGTGCGCTCCATCCACACGAGCATCGACAATGGCTTTGCCCTGCCCGCCGTCGAGGAGTTTGAGAAACTCATCAACGCCAATACGCGTGCCATCCTGATCTGCAACCCCAACAACCCCACGGGCTATGTCTATACCCGCCAGGAGATGGAGCAGATCCGCGACATCGTGAAGAAGCACGACCTCTACCTCTTCGCCGACGAGGTCTATCGCGAGTATATCTATACCGACGAGCCCTACACCTCGGCCATGCACCTGGAGGGTATCGAGAACAACGTCATCCTCGTTGATTCCGTCTCCAAGCGCTACTCTGAGTGTGGCATCCGTATCGGCGCCATCATCACCAAGAATACCGAGGTGCGCAAGGCCGTGCTGAAGTTCTGCCAGGCGCGTCTCTCTCCCCCCTTGATGGGTCAGATCATCGCCGAGGCCTCGCTGGAGGCTCCCGAGAGCTATATCGAGGACGTGCAGAAGGAGTATGTGGAGCGTCGCAACTGCCTCGTCAATGGTCTGAACCAGATCCCGGGCGTCTTCTCTCCGATGCCGAAGGGCGCGTTCTACACGGTCGCCAAGTTGCCCGTGGACAATGCCGAGAAGTTCTGCCGCTGGCTCCTGGAGGAGTTCTCCTACGAGGGCGAGACCGTCATGATGGCCCCCGCGAGCGGCTTCTACAGCACCAAGGGTGCCGGCCTCGACGAGGTGCGCCTGGCCTATGTGCTCTGCTGCGACGAGCTGCGCAAGGCCCTCGTCTGCCTGGAGAAGGGCCTGGAGGCTTATCCCGGCCGCGTGAAGTAAGTCTATCGCATTCCCCCTTATAGGGAGCGGGGAGTCGCCCAAGGAGCGGCTCCCGGCTCCTTTCCCTTTATATGATGCCGGACGATTGTAGTCCGGTCTGCTACGCATTCATCTCAATAGAAACACTATGAATTTCCCCCTGTTTATCGCACGCCGTATCTACGGCAAGGGAGCTGGAAGTCAGAAGGTGGCCAAGCCTGCCATCCGCATCGCCACGGCAGGTGTGGCCATCGGTCTGGCCGTGATGATCGTCACGGTGAGCGTGATCCTTGGTTTCAAACATACGATCCGCGACAAGGTCGTGGGTTTCGGAAGCCATATTACCGTGGCCAATATCGCCAGCCTGATGTCCTCCGACCAGTATCCGATACAGATGGACGACTCCATGACGACCGTCCTCCGCGCCATACCGGGCGTGCGCCATGTGGAGCGCTACGCGATGACACAGGGCATCCTCAAGACCGACGACGACTTCCTGGGCGTGGCCCTCAAGGGCGTCGGTCCTGAATACGACACGACCTTCATCCACCAAAATATGGTGGAGGGGTCGATTCCCCATTTCTCCGACTCCTCCTCCACGCAGCGGCTGCTCATCTCGAAGACCATTGCCGACCAGTTGCGCGTGAAGTGTGGGGAGCGCATCTTCGCCTATTTCATCAACCACCAAGGGGTGCGCACGCGCCGCTTCACCATCACGGGCATCTACGAGACCAACCTCAAGCAGTATGACCAGCAGATGTGCTTCACCGACCTCTATACCGCCAACCGCCTCAACGGTTGGCAGGAGGACCAGTTTAGCGGGGCGGAGATGCTGGTGAGCGACTTTGGCCAGATCGACGAGGTGGAGCACCAGGTCGTGAAGCGCGTCAACCGCACCACCGACCACTATTGCGAGACCTATTCCTCCGCCACGGTCACGGAGATGAACCCGCAGATCTTCTCCTGGCTGGAGCTGATGGACCTCAACGTCTGGCTCATCCTCGGACTGATGATCGCCGTGGCGATTGTCACGATGGTCTCGGGCCTGCTCATCATCATCCTGGAGCGCACGCAGATGATCGGCATACTCAAGGCCCTGGGAGCAAAAAACCAGCAGGTGCGCCACGTCTTCCTGTGGTTTGCCACGTTCGTCCTGGCCAAGGGCCTGCTCTGGGGCAACGCCTTGGGCCTGGGCCTCATCGCCCTCCAGCACCTCACGGGCTTCGTGCGCCTCGATCCCCAGACCTACTATGTCAGCACGGTCCCCGTCGAGATCTCCTGGCCTATCGTCCTGGCCCTCAACGTGGCTACCCTCCTGGTCTGCGTTGCCGCCCTCGTCGTCCCCTCCTTCCTCGTCTCCCGTATCCATCCCGCCAAGAGCATGCACTACGAGTAGGGCCAATTCTCCTTACCGTTTGCGGGCCTCCCGCATACATTCCCCTCCCACGACAAAGGGCTGGATCCCGATTCGGAATCCAGCCCTTGGCATTTAAGGATGATCAGCTGCTATGGCAGCCGAGGGGAGTATTAATCTTCGCCCCAATTATTGCTGTTCGATTTTCCCCACAAGCCTTTGTATTCGGTCCTGGTCTTCTCCTCGTCGACCACCTTAAACTGATCGATGCACTCTCTGCCTTGGTAGACGCTGGCCGTCTGTAAGACTCCGCTGCAGAGGGAGTCGAGGATGATCACATCTATCTTGGGAGCGATATAAATCTTCTTCATTTTGTGTCGCTGTTATTGTCGTTTTGTTATTTGATAATGATTTTCTTTCCGTTTACTACATACATTCCCTTGGGCAAGCCCTCCAGGCTATTGTCGCGGCGCACCATCTGTCCGTGCATGTTGAATACGCCCTCTATGCCGCGCTTGTAGGAGGTGCTATTGCTGCTGCCGTGGATGTCGTCGATGCTCGTGGCGCTGTCCTCCACGCCGTCGATCATGAGCGAGACCGTGCTTCCGGATGTCATGTTGCTCGGCAACTCAAACCAGCAGCGGAACGCCTTCAGACCGTATGAATACGGCTCGTCGCTGTTTTCTTTATTGCCGTGCGGCACCTGTATCAGCTTTCCCTTATACATGAAGTAGTCGCCGTTGAGGTCGTCTCTGCCCGAGATTATCTCGCCATTGTCGTATGTCTTCGCCATTGTGCCTTTGCAGACCATCTTGCCATAGTTGCCGTCGATGGTTTCGAACTGTATTTTTGATTCCCATGTGTTGGTGTTTACATGCTGCATCAGCTTCTCCCTATCGAGCGATACCATCGTGATGTCGTAGTGGTCGGCTTTCAAGGTCTTCGTCAGTCGGTTGTTTTCGTCCTTAGATTTCTCGTAGTTGGTGCCCAGCCATTCGCTGTTGTCCTCGCCTGCTGATGTGTAGAATCGGTCTACGGTGTAGGGTGCCGACTTCACCTGTGTGTATGGCGGGAAGACGATATATGGCTCGAATGCTGTTACCATCACGTCATCGTCGTTCTTTGGCTCCACGGTCACGAACTGCACGCTATTCTCCGTCAGCGCCGCAAGTTTTGCCACCTTCACGGCGTCTCCGAACGTACGCTTCATCTGTCCCCACGTCAGATCGACGGGCAGGATAAGCGAGTTCCACATATTGTCGTTCAGCTTGCGGTTCAGATGCAGCACGCTGTTCTTGTATTCGTCAGCTGCCTCGGTCAGATAGCGCAGGTCGGTAGATTCCTCGTCGAGAATCAGCTCCGGGTTGCGTCGCGGTCCGGCATAAAGCAGCTTGAATTCGTCCACGGCGGTCAGCTCGTCCTTGGCTACAGCCGGCTTTCCGTCGGGTGTAGGGTCTACGTAGAAGCCTATGCGGAGCGTAACAGGATTCTTGTCTGATATTTCGTTCCCATCCAGGGCTTTGTCGAGACATATCTGCACCTGGTTCTCATACTTCCCTCGAAGAAGGCATGTCCGATACCGGCTCCTTCGTATGTATTGCCAAGCGTCTCGGCATCAGCCTGACTTATACCGTCGAGGGTTGCTGCTGAGTATATCTTTTCATTCGGTTTGCCGTCGGCACCGAGCACTGTAATGAACAGGTTTGCAAGCGGTTTTTTATTCGTATCGATGTTCTCCGAACTGTTCGCTGTGCTGAATCCGTTGCATCGCAGCAGGTACCATCCTCCCTTGTGTACCTTCACGTCCTGGTAGATATTGAAGCCGCGCAGGCCTTTGGTGTAGCAATAGAAATACTGGCCGTATTTTTGGTGATGGGGTTCAGTTCTACCTGTCCAAGCATCATCTTTTGTGTTGCCAATTATGTTATACGTCTTGTACATTTTTTTGTCTCCAAAGTACACGTGGCTCTTTACATCATCAGGTAAATTTTCACCTCCGATTAGCCATTTTGCAGCATCCGTATCATTTACTCTGAAATCAGGACAAGTAAGAAGGAAAGAGGCATCGACAGGCGATTTCATATATGCAGGGGCTGTGTTGAAGAGCAGGTAATACTCATTCTTTGTAATCACCTTCCACTCCTGATTCTTGTATTCTGGGGTGCCCTCTGTGGCTAAGCTTGTCTCATAATTGCAGAGCTTATTCTCGTCGTTGGGATAAGCAGTGAGATACCCCCATGGGTTAAATGGAGATTTGGCTGTGTGGATTTTGACGAGATACACCTTGTTCGTTTCTGAATAGTCCTTGGCTTTTTCAAATTTGATAGCGCAATTTTCACTTCTATCCATAAAGACCCCATTTACCCCATCTTTATCCTTGAAGATTCCCATATATGAGCCAGTACTAGAACCTGTCACTTTGCTTTGCAGGAAATACGTTTGTGAACTATTATTCCATATCATATAAATGGAATGTGGTGAAACATTTAGCGAGGCATGGGTACCCCACTTGCCACCAATGCTTAGAAACTTTTTCGCTCCGACGTTATACAGACACACAATCCTATCTCCGTCGGTTTTATTCGTTCCATTGCTTGTACAAATTGCTGACGAAGGATCAATGCCCCAAAGGTTGTCAACACCTCCAATAGTATTTTCTGTTCCGTTGCTTGCAGTCGCTTTATTTTGTGCCGAAGCCTGCCCTATGGGGACAAGAATCCACACGAGTAGCATGGCTGCGAAAAGTTTCCAAAGGCTGGATGATGCCTTGGAAGATTGTAATGTTGTAGTTCTCATAAAAATTGATCCTGTGTATAAACTTGTTTTGATTTATTTCTCTGTCCGAAGGGCATGGCGCTGCAGAGTCGGCTTCTATGGTGATAGAAGCTACTCTGTTTGCTAAGTCCTTGTCGAATGGTAATAATGGGTGGTTGTGGTCAATCAAGCCACTGGCGTATCCTGAAGATATCCTTCCCTCCTTTGCGTCTCTATGGTGTGTGTGGCGCGAAGATCTGCCTTAAAACGACCGATCCGGGCCTTGTCTCCATTTTGACGGCGCAAAATTAGTGTAATTTCTCTAAACTGCCAAGTTTTTATCTGTTAATTTGTATTGTTTTCATTTCAAAAGCCAGTTTTACCCCCCCCGTTCTTGATCTGTGTCAATCTCTAAGTCTTGTTTGTTCGCCAGTCTTGGAATGGTAATAACGCGCTTTTGGTGATGAAAGCTTCCTCCCTCCTGCCGTCTTCTCCTCGTGTCTTCTGCCCTCTTTTGTCCTCTTCTGTCTTATTCCCTTTCTTCGGTAAGCCTTCGGGATTTCTTCGGGGTAGCGCATCTTATTACTATTGCCGGACAGGCTACAAGCTCTTACAGGAACGTTCTCCTGCTATTCTTTCTCGTCATGGCAAAACTCGAGCGAGCTCAGTTTTACGCATAGCTTATCGAAAGCGTTGTTATACGTTGTACTTATTGTTCTTGTTGTTTTCCCTACTCAGCAGGCTGCATCGAAACAACGCAAACAACCCTGATACGCTATTTTTCGGATGAACTGTTTTCCCCTTTTTCATGCGATCGTTTTTTGATTGTTTGCCCTTGGTTTTTCTTTTCAACATGCGTTTTTGTGAAAAAGACACTCTCAAATCGTGGTGAAACCTTACTTTTGATGTAGCACTTTCGTAGTCAATTCTGCGGCCTAAAGACCGGAAAGTAAGCCTTGCGAGAACTATTTTACCCCATTTTCTTCGGCTTTTATCGGCTATCATATCGACTATGTTGTCGAATATAGAGGTTAAAGTAAAGTAGTAGAAAGGGATAATCTGTTGGTAATAAGCCTTTTAGAGAGAAATGGGTGTGTGGGCTTTGTTCCAGTTCCAGTTGTTCCAGTTATTTTTTGAGGGTATGCAAAATCCTATTACCCCTATATATACTATATAACTAATTAGTTATTAAGTAGTTATATGTAATAATAGAAAAATGTGGGTGTCTCGAAATTAATTGGAATACTGGAACAACTGGAACGCTCTTCTTTTCTCCGAGGCTTCTCAAGTGCTGTGATGCCTCTTTTCTCCAAGGCCCTTCCCTTCCAAGGATGTCCTCCTCTCTGAGGCCCTTCCTGTGATGGCCCTTCCCCTCGCTGGCCCCAGCCATTTGCTCGAAGCTTCGACAGAAGGGTATTTCCGTCTCCTTCCACCCTCATCACCCGTTATCTCACGTTATCTCACCCTATCTCACCCAATCGCATCGTATCGCACTATTGAGTTGGCAGAAAGACTTAACTTTGCAGCATGAACACGATTCTTGGGTAGGCCCGCCTCCCGATTGGCCACGGCAGACGTCCGCCTCTCCCGCAGAATCCATGTCTCCACGGTCTTTGACATACTGACACACAAAGGGCGGGCCCAACCTGTGACAGGCCAGGCGCCCCCACAGACCCAAAGCGAGGAGGGAATCTCCCTATGCCCCCTCGCGCAGGATGTCGAGCGCCTGGCGAGCCTCCTCGTCGCCGACGGTCTGTTGCATTTTAGCGTGATAGGACGACGTGAAATCTGCATTTTAGCGTGATAGAAACATCAAAAACCTGCATTTTAGCGTGATAGAAAGAGGTAAAATCTGCATTTTAGCGTGATAGAAAGGTCAGAAATCTGCATTTTAGCGAATTTTAAAGTCGCTAAATTGCTCGTTTTCAATATTTTCAGTATTTTTGCACTTGAATAGACAAATATGCTTACGTTTATAGTGGAAGAAAGAGTCATGCTTCAAGTATTGACAGAGCAAAAAGGAAACGGCATTTATTGACTATATTACTGATGGCGGTTTTCCGAAAATGCGGTACTTGCGCGACAAACGCGGATATGTACAGAGGTCTCATGGAGGCCATCATCACAAAAGATATACAGCAACGTTTCAAAATCCGAAACACAGATGCCTTGCGGAAAAAGAGCATCCATGTATGCTCCGCAATAGAGTGGCTTCTGAAAATGGAGTGATTGGGTTGTTTGTGTTTCTCCACATTCAACATTTATACGCTATACTTGTTGTTTTGGTTGTGTTCCTTGTTCGGCAGGCCTTTTTGGAAACAACGCACACATCCCTGTCACTCCATTTTCTGTTTGAACCTAAAAATCCCCCTACGCCCCCTCGCGCAGGAAGTCGAGCGCCTGGCGAGCCTCCTCGTCGCCGACGGTCTGGTCGATGATGGGCTGGCCGAAACCACTCAGAAGCACGGAACGGATCTCTCCGTGGTGCGACTTCTTGTCGTGGTGCATGAGCGTGACGAGCTCGTCGTAGTCCTGGCAACTGATGGCCGGCGTGCCGTAGAACTCGCGTACGAAGCGCACGGTCTGCTGCATCTGCTCCGTGGGGAAGCCCGTGCGGAGCGTAGAGAGATAGAGTTCGCAGACCAGTCCGAAGGCGACGGCATGGCCATGGGGCAGCGCCTGGCGGCTGAGCGACCACTCCTCGATGGCATGGCCGAAGGTATGGCCGAGGTTGAGCGACTTGCGGATGTCCTTCTCCAGCGGGTCGCGCCTGACGTAGCGGAGCTTGATGTCGATGCTCGCCTCGATCATCTTGGCCAGCTCGTGCCAGTCGGGCTGCGAGAGGTCGAAGCCGACGAGTCGGGCCCATCGCTCCTGGCTGTCGAGGAGACCGTGCTTCAGCATCTCGGCATAGCCGCTGCGAAGGTCGTCCGTGTCGAGCGTCTTGAGCCAGTCGGTATTGATGATGACGCGGGAAGCATCCTGGAAGGTGCCGATCTCGTTCTTCATGCCCCCGAAGTTGATGCCCGTCTTGCCTCCCACGCTCGCATCGACCATGGCCAGCAGCGTGGTGGGGACGTTGATGAAACTGAGGCCCCGCTTGAAGGTCGCTGCCGCGAAGCCGCCGAGGTCCGTCACCATGCCGCCGCCGAGATTGATGACGAGCGAGTGGCGGTTGGCTCCGCCCTTCTGCAGTCGCTCCCAGACGCGCGTGAGCTGGCGCAGGTTCTTGTTGGCGTCGCCATCGACGATCGTGATCACCTCTGCCTGGCGCAGGGTGGGGAAGTGGGCCATCTCGCTCCAGCAGAAGCGATGAGAACTGGTGTCGCAGATGACGAAGATGCCATCGTGCTCACACTCGGAGATACACAGCGCGAGATCGCTCTCGAAACGATCTGATAGGATGATTCTCTGTTCCATATCTGTTTCCTTTCTTTGTCTGTTCTTAACCTATACAAAATTATCATTTTTCGCCGTAACGACGGTCAAAAGCTGGTTGTTTTAACAATAATACACATTTCGGCTTCCGTTCTTGCGCATCCACCCGCCGTAGTGTGCAAGATTGTAAGGGCAGACCGAGACGACACGAGCAATGCTTCGCCAGGGCATATAGACAACAGCTGATGTAATGCTTCGCCAGGACATTATGGAAAAACAACTTGAACAACTTTTACAACTATGAACAACGCTTCGCAGGGACATTGCCTCTTCGAGGCCCATGCTGGCTAAGGCAGGATTGCAATACGCGCGAAGCGTGTAGGTTCCATTTCATGGTACCCTTTCTCGCCATGGCTAAACTCGAGCGAGCTCGGTTCTGCGCATGGCTTATCGAAAGCGTTGTTTACTTGTTGTAAAAGTTGTATTTGTTGTTTTTCCCCATCAGCAGGTCGCGTTTTCTGCTAGCCCATTTTAAACTATCGGGCCGCTGGCGCATCCTAAGACAGGACGAAGCGATAGATAGAAAGCAAGAACAAGAGCAAAAACAAGAACAAAAGCAAAACAATAGTAACTACACAAGAACAAGATGGATATAAGAAAGAGAGTCAGTATAGTCCTGGTGGCGCTCCTGGCCCTGGTGGGCGTCTCGGCCCGGGCACAGACCGTCTCGGGCACGCTCATCGACGGCCAGCACAAGCAGCCCCTTGGCTACGCCGTCGTCCAGCTGCTGGGATCGGACAGCACCTACGTCTCGGGCACGACGAGCGACGACACAGGCCGCTTTGCGCTCGCCGCCCCGCGCAACGGCCGCTACATCCTCAAGGTCTCCTTCGTCGGTATGCGCACGCTCTGCCACGACGTCGTGGTCGCTGGCGGCAAGGACAAGGAGGTCGGCGCCCTCACGCTCCAAGCCGACGAGCACGTGCTGCGCGAGGTGACGATCGCCGCCCAGGCCCCGAAGGTCGTGCTCAAGAACGACACCTTCCAGTATAACGCCTCCGCCTACCGCGTGGCAGAAGGATCGACCGTCGAGGCCCTGGTCAAGGTGCTGCCCGGCGCAGAGATAGGCGACGACGGGTCGATCAAGATCAACGGCAAGGAGGTGAAGAAGATCCTCGTCGATGGCAAGGAGTTTATGACCGGCGACACCAAGACGGCGCTGAAGAACCTCCCCGCCTCCATCATCGACAAGGTGAAGGCCTACGACCAGCAGAGCGACCTGGCCCGTGTCACGGGCATCGACGACGGCGAAGAGCAGACCGTGCTCGACTTCGGCATGAAGCAGGGCATGAACAAGGGATTCTTCACCAACATCAACCTCTCCATGGGCAACCACGGGCGCTATAGCGAGCGCGGCATGGCGGCCTACTTCAAGGACAACTTCCGCATGATGGGTTTCCTCTCGGCCAACAACGTCGGCGACATGATGTTTGGCGGCGGACGACGGGGCGGATTCGGACAGACCCGCCAGGGACTCAACAACACCAAGATGGCGGGCATCAACATGAACTACGACAACGGCAAGACCTGGCAATGGGACGGATCCCTGCGCTGGAACCATAGCAACGGCGACCTGCAGTCCAAGGTCTTCTCCGACAACTTCCTGGCCTCGCAGCACGCCTACACGCGCCGCCTCAGCCAGCAGTACACGCGGTCCAACAGCTGGGACGGGCGCTTCCGCCTGGAGTGGACCCCCGACTCGATGTGGAACGTGATGTTCCGGCCAAGCCTGCAGCTCAGCAAGAGCGACGGCCTCGACGTGAGCACCTCGGCCACCTTCTCCGAAGATCCCTATGCCCAGGGCGACGACCCGCTCGCCGAAGACCTGCTCGCGACCATGCAGGCCCAGGGCGCCCTGGTCAACCGCCAGCGCAACACGACCGTGACCTATGGCGACAACACCTCGGCACAGGCCTCGCTGCAGGTCAACCGCAAGCTCTCGGCCAACGGGCGCAACGTCACGCTCCGCTTCCAGGGCAACTACAACGACGCCGACGCCAAGACCTTTTCCACCCAGGACCTGCAATACTACCAGCTGCTCGACGCCATGGGCCAGGACTCCATCTACCGCGCCTACCGCTACAACCTCATGCCCACCAAGAGCCACGGCATCGGCGTGGAGGCCACTTATAGCGAGCCCATCGCCCGCCGCACCTACCTGCAGCTGGCCTACCAGTACAACTACGCCCTGAGCAAGAGCGACCGATCCACCTACGACTTCTCCTCGCTCGGCGGCGGCTACTTCGACGG
>ULSZ01013121.1_pt1 | contig 22164 bp, 33 predicted proteins | sample 1957151 | NCBI WGS metagenome assembly ULSZ01 (sample SAMEA4835721, study PRJEB28245) | human gut metagenome | biome: gut microbiome; material: fecal sample | place: Denmark | collected 2008
TTTACTGTCAACGCCCGCCAACGGTCGTGTTGGGCGGGCTTGTAATCTTTGTTATTGTACTGCATTATTTATAATTGCTAAAATTATTATTACTAACATTCCTATAACTGCTAAAAAAGCCATTTTTGCAGAATGTTCTAATTGCTTTTTTTCTTTACCTTGATTTTCCATTTTAGAATAAGTTATAATTGCGATTAACACAATAGGCGGGCAACAATTCCCGGACAATCCCGGACGCACTCAAAAAACTATCTTTCCAATATATCCGGGGCGTTTTGTCCGGGTGCGCCTCCCAATAGTCGAACACGTTGTTGTAAAACGTCAATGTTTCCCGCTTGGTATATCTGCAACCGCTTTGCAACCCTATCTTAAACAAGTCAACAAACGGGTACGACAAAGCAATTACAGAAAACGCCCGGTCAAACATTCCCACGGGGATTGGTTCAACGCTTGCAAAGGTACGGAACCCGTGGCGTTTCGCCCGTGCCAATGCGTTTATACGCATCCGGTTTGGGCTTGCTTTTGGTTCCAATTCGTCGCACCCGGTCAACGTGGAACCAATGGCAATGCGGGATTTATCCCAACCCTCGGACGCCTCGGCAAAGTCGATTAAAATATTGATACCATCGGCGCATTTACTCAATACCTTAACCGGGACGCCGTGGCGTTGACAAACGCCGATTGCTTGACGGGTCAACCGTTGCGTTTCCGGCAATAACGGGTCGGTCGTAAACGAAAAGAATAACCCCGTTTTTTGTAATTCGTCCTTATGCTTCAACAACTCATTTGTAAATATATCCAATGCGTATGGATATTCTCGCAATGTCTTTTTCAATTCGGGGGTATTACCTCCCAATACCTTTGCGCCCCGCCCTTTGCGCAAATAACAATACGTGCATCCGTTGGAACAACCAACATAAAAGTTGGCGGCGTTCTCGGCATATTCCCCGGCTTTCCCTTTTGGGCTGTAAATAACCCGTCCGTTTATCGCTCCCATAACTCAAACAGATTAAAACGGTAAATCGTCCGACGGTTCCGGGGCGGGTGCGGGCGGTGCGGTTGGCGGGGCTTGCGTTCCGGCTCCGGTTGTTTTCGGGGTCAACATTTCCATATCGGTTGCGACAATCTCGGTAATGTATCGTTTCACGCCTTGCGCATCGTCATAACTGCGGGTTCTTAATTCCCCCTCAATATAAAGTTTATCGCCCTTTTTGACGTACTGATTGGCGACTTTTGCTAAACCGTTTTGCAATACGACGTTATGCCATTCGGTACGCTCCGGGATTTGCCGCCCGTCCTTTGTAGTATAACCTCGTTTCGTGGTTGCCAACGAAAAGGTCGCCACGCAACCCCCGTTGTCGAACTCCTTAAAATCCGGGGCTTTCCCGGTATGTCCTAATAAAATAACCTTGTTTACACTCATAATCGAAATTTCTTTTTTATTAAACTGATTAACGCCGCAAATGCGGAACATCTTTTTTTAGGTTGGAAAAACGGTTTGTTTTCCGTGGAATAGCAATAAAAACTATTCGGGCAATCCATTGTTCCCCAACGAATACAATTGTTGCAAGTCTTTTTCATGTTTTGAATTTAATCCCATCAAACAGGTATTCCCGTTTGTTGTCCGACCAACCCGCCGCCATATTTAACGCCTTACGGTCGTCGTCGTGTACAAACTCGCAATACCATGAATTACCCCCAACGTTGGCTTTTCCCCGTATCCGTATCAATTTGCCGACAATGAAACGGGCAAATTTGGCGTATGCGCTTGTTTCGGATATATGGATAATGCGGCGTTCCGCATTTATTTTCGGCAATTCTTCGATTTCCGGGCGTTTTTCCTCTTTGGGGTATCTTTGTACCCTTTGAAAATCTCGTTTGATTGACGACCGGGAAATTGCCCCAAAATCGGGCGTTCTCTTTTTTGTTCTCATTTACCGGATTTGTAATTGTTGATACTCTGTTTCCATTAACTCGATAAGCCGCATATTTGCCGGGTATATTCTCATTCGTTCCCGGTCGCCATTCTCCCAATATGAATGATGTTCAAAACATAGTATATTTATATTTCTTGCATCATGCGCCATTTCGGGAAACGCTCCACGGGTCAATATATGCGAACAATAAACGGCGGAATAATTCCGTAACGGCTTTAAACATTCCTCGCATCGGTGCGGCTTATGCTCCCAAACCCAACGGAAAAAGCGTTCATTTGCCGCCATGATATTTGCGCCCCGTCCCGTAATACAATGCCCGAACAATTCCCGTTGTATCTCAACCCTCAAACGAATATCCATTGTAAAATGCTTTATATCAATCAGGGGATTATACCCCCGATTGATACAATATTGGTATTCGTCCCGGTCTGTCAACAAATACGGTTCCATACTCTTACATTTCCGCCGTTTCGTCGTTCGGTTCTGGGTCGTCCGCCGGGTCGTTAATATCCGGGAACAATCCGTTGTCCTCTATCTTTTCGGCATTCAATCCGGGTGCGGCTTCGCCATCAGCCCCGAACAACTCCAATTGCGCCTTTTTCCCTTTGAAAAGAAATGCGTAAACCTCGGTTTCAATGTCGGCGGCAATTTCTTCTAATTCTTCCTCAAACCCGAACGTTTCCGTATTGAATTTAAGGCGGGGGGAATTGATAGCGGTTTTTTGATTGTTTGACACGGTAAACAACCCGGTTAAAACAACCCCTACGTTATCGTCTTGACCGGAAAACGACACGCCCCGAACTTCTATGTTTTTCAACATTTCGTCGGCAAAATCCCGTGATAATTCGCTTTGCTTTTTGGTTGCCTTGAAATCGGACGTTTCAACCATTGAAAGAAAAGACGTAATATTGAAAATTCGTCCCATGATTGGGCGCAAACGGTCGAAACAATCCCGCAAATCGGGGTGTATGTCCTTTGCACTTTCGACGTGGTATTTGTTCGTGTAACTCTCATTGCCGATTGTTTCGGTAACTTCATAATGCACGTCTAACCCGCCGTCTTTTAATGTCTTGACTTTAGACAATGCAAACGCCTCTTCGCTTGGTATCAACATAACGTTTGCAGCTTTTTTTTCTTCGTTCATATTATAATATTATTTGTCGCCGGGAACTCGCCCGGCACGGTTTTAATCAAAATTCGTTTTCGTCCAACAATTCCCGTGTCTTACTATTCGACGGAACCGCCGGGCGTTCCGGTTCCGGGACGGGTTCCCCGGTTCCGATTGGTTCCGTTACCGGGTTGGGGTCGTGGAACTCAATATTGCGCCCGCCTTTGGGCTTTTCCGGCTCAAATTGGGCTTTGAGTTGTTCCGCCGGGTATTCCTTTTGCGCTAACTCAATAATCCCCAAATTAACCAATTCCGGGACGCAACGGCGCAACGCCCTTATGTCCTCTAATGCGTCATGCGCCGGGAATGTTTCGCCGGGGAATAACTTACTATATAATTCCTCTAATTTGGGATATTTTCCCGGTCGCCCGTTTGAATACAATGCGCCGACAAACTTAATTGTTTCCATCATTGTATCAATGCGTTTACCCTTATGTAATGCGTCCTCAACATGTGCGTCGTAATATTCCCGTCCACAATAGCGCAAAACGTTTGCTTTTAACATTGAACTATCAAAGTAAATGTTGTGCGCACATACAAGCGGGGCGGCGTTGGCATCCGCTAAAAATTCGTCCACAACCTCGGCAAACGGCACGCCCTCGGCAATTGCCCGTTCGGTCGTTATCCCGTGTATTGCGGTTGTTTCCGTCGGTATCTCGTAATTGTCCGGCTTAATTATAAAACTGCGTTCTTTGTCGCCGAACGCCCACGCCAATTGTACGACGTGCGGGAATTGGTTAAAATCCGCATCCCATTTCAAACCCTTTGCGGGTACTCCTGTTGTTTCGCAATCGAAAAAACAAATATCTTTTAATTCAAAATTCATACTCTCGTTACTTTTTTTGTTCGTTAAAATAATCGTTTTTGCCCGTCGTCGTTGGGCGTTTGCTCAACATATTTTGCCCGTGTAATCCAAACGCACCCACAACGCAAACACTTTATCCGGCTGTAATGCTTTGGCGTGTATTCGTGGCGAATAATCCGCCAACCCGCCAACGGGTAATTCTTACGTTTTCCGTTACACTTGCAAAACATATCATTTATATTTCCATTTAAAACCAAATGCTGTTTTCAAAACGCCATTACAACAATTACTTATAGAACTACGTCTAAAACCTAAACTTCTTTCAACTTCCATTGCTGTAACCCATTCTTTTATAAAGTTACCCGATAAATCAAATTGCAAAACTGCCTTGCCTCCTTTATTTAGTTTTTTACCAATATACGTATTGGGGGCTTTTAAATTATTGCTATTTTGTTTTGCTGTTACCCATCGTAAATTACTGACTTTATTATTAATTTTATTACCATCAATATGGTCTACTTCCGGCATATTATTTGGGTTAGGAATAAATAATAATGCTACAATTCTATGTATTACAACATTTTCTTTTTCCCCATTTTTACATAATGATACAAACAAATAACCACGCCTTAATGATTGTTTCAAAATACGTTCTTTTCGTATTCTTATTTTATTACCGCATTTTTCTAATCTTTTAATAGACCTAATTTTCCCGTAATTACTAACCTCATACAACCCTTCATATCCGGGTATTTCTTTCCATATTTCATTTTCCATAATCAAATTTCATTTGGGTCTGCAATATACAAACAATATTCTTCACTTGCAAGTTGTTTTAAAAATTCGATATGTTCTATTAATTCAGCATTGCTCAACTCTGCAATTGTCCGCAACCGGGTTTCATATTTCCCGGTGTTAATATCCGGGGTTTGCTCATACATAACCGGGGACAACTCACGCAATCGGCGTTCTGTTTGTTCCTCCGTAAGACGTTCGCCCGCCTCCCAAATGGCGTGTCGGAACGTGGGTACAACATAGTTGAAATAATAGCCTTTCAAAGCCTCGGACGAACCGGGCGACGCAACAATAAACCGGGCAATTATCCGGGAACCTTTCCAACCCTTGAAAAATTCGTTTAATTCGCCCATGTACATTGCCAACCCGCCGTTATTATTTATCGTCCCCGTTGCCGTTATTTCTCGCTTTCTCATCGTCGATTAACTTTTGCATTGTGACATTAAACGCTGTCATTCCAACCGCACGGATAAACGCCCGTTCGCTCGACGAATACCCGGTTGCGACCTTATCCAACACTTTTGCGAAAATAATAACGAAATTTCCCGGTTCCCACTGCCCGGCATTGTGCATACGGTCGATAACGTGCGCCCGCAACCTCGTATTATTCCGGGTCGCATCCTCACGGGCTTTCTCCCGGTCGTTCCAAAGGCTCGTTAATTGGCGTTTCACATTCTCAAAAAACAACGGCGTTTTCAACACGTCCTCAATTGTCATTTCTTTAACTTCCATATTGTTTTGTTTAAGGGACGCCGGGGAACCGACGCCCCCGGTTAATTACTCGGTTTCGCTGTATTCCTCAATAATTAAATCGTCCTGTCCTCGCTTGACTTCCTCGATAAATCCTTGATAGCCTTCTTTCCGGGCTAATTCGATAAGGGATTGCAGACGTTTTGCGCCCAAACTTTCGCCCCTCGCAATGCGGAATACCTTAACGGTTGGATTGCTTGCGATAATCAATTTTGCGGCAACCTCCATTATCTGACTATCCGACACTTTCCCGGCGACGAAAGGAACGCCGTTTAACTCCAATCCGTCGTCCGTGAACGTCAACCCGGCAATCGGCAATTCCGATTTCGCAATAAGGTTTTCCCGCTCTTTGAGCAAATCCGACAACTTTTTTTCGTGGGTTTGGGCGACTTTTTCGGCGGCTTCCTTTTGCTTTTTCTTCGTCAGATAGTCCACAACCAACGCATTTATTTTGTTGTGTTCCTCGGCTTGTTTGAGGCGTTCGGCTGTATCCAAATTCTCCGGGTTATTTTCCTCGTACTTTGCCAACCATGCGGCGGCGTTGTTCTTACGGGTTTCGTAATCGGCTTTATCCGTTTGGATTTGCGCCAATGTTTCGTCGTATTTGTCGGCGGCGGCTTTCGCATCCGCTTTGCTCTTTTTCTTTGCCGCTTCCAATGCCTTTTTTGCCTCGGCAACAATACGGTCGTATTCGGCTTGGGCTTCCGCCTCATACTTTATTGCGGCGTCAATCTCTGTATTCTTGGTTTCCTCGGCGGCTTTGATACGACCGGGGATTGCCTCCAATTGTTCCGTCCGGGTTTGCAATGCGGTACGCACGGTTTTCGCTTTCTCAATCAACCGGGCGTTCTCGTTTTGTTCCTCCATTAAATCGGCAATGTCGATTTTCTCGGCATACGTTTTGACGTCGCCCGGTTTCAACTGCTTTTCGGCGGCGGCGCAAATGGTCGTGTACGTCTTGACCTCGGCGTTGGCGTCCTTTCTTTTCTCCTTAACGGTCATAACCTCGGCGTCAATCTCGGCAATACGTTTTTGCACATTCTCCGGCAACAATGCCCGGACGTATTGCACTTGCTTTCGGCGACCCTCGGCGGTTTCAGACCACCGGGAAAACTCCACGGCGTCAAAATCCGTATATCCGAAAACCTTTTGCAACATACTTACGTTATCCGACCGCATCCCGGTTGTTTTCTGTTTGATTGATAACGTACCACGGGGGTTGGCTTTGGTAAACCGCAATTCAACGTCGTATTCCTCGCCGTCGTCGCCGACAACCATTTTGGCAAACCCTTTGTCCTCGCCATTACGCAACACGGCGTCCCGGTTCCCGGTCAACAACGCCCCGATTGCCTTTAATAGCGTGGATTTTCCTAACTCATTGTCCCCGGTAATGAAATATACATTACCCTCAAAATCTGCGTTGAACTCCTTAATTACTTGGAAATTCGACAACTCTAATTTTTTGATAATCATTTTATCGCTCTTTTTATGCCGGGGTTGCCCCCGGCGGTTACTACTTATTTGTTTGTTAATATCATTCTTTGGTGTATCATGCTTTGCACCTTGTTAAGCGCATCCCGGTTGGCGTCAACCTCCGACCGGGTGCAATCGGCAATAAAGTTTTCCAAACGCTTATACAGGTCGTTCAACTCTTTTGCCGTCATTGCATGGCGAACGGCTCCCAATTCGTCCTTATCCATTTTTGCAAATTCGTTTAAGGGTTTCCAAATCGCAACGTTTGGGGTCGTCGGCGTTCTTTGTCGCATCAATTAACGGCATATCATTTGTTTTTGCCGTCCAACTTTTACCCGTAACGGGCGACGTGTAAGTTACTTTGTAATGTCCGTACCCGGCAAACTCAAACCGGAAATCGCTGATTGTTGTTTTCGCTCTCATTGCTTTTATTTTTTTAGCATTACCGGGAAAACGCCCGGTCGTTGTTATTTCATGCCACAAAAATACGGGGAATATTTTAATTACCAAAATTTTTTCTTTTTATTTTCGTGTTAGGGCAAAAAAATCCCGATACGGCGCAAGTCGTACCGGGATAAAATCAAAATAATTTCATTTGCGTATCTGTTAAGACGGCAATAACGCCGTCAACTTTTTGTTCCCATGCCGTCCGGGTTGCAATCTTTTCCGGCGTTGGGTTCCGTTCGCACCTCCGTTGGTTGTGGCGCATCTGTTTAACCATGTACGCCAATTCTTCCAACGTTATTTTCGCCGGATTTTCGATTTGCGGGCTTTTGTTTTCGTCTGCCACACTTTTACCCATTCAAACAAAATAATCGAAATACGGGGCTTAAAATAAACGGTCGTGCATCGGGGCGGGCAAATTCTCCAAAACCCAACGGGGGTTGTTGTGCAAAATGTACCGTCCAAAGTGCATTATCATAAGGGCGTCGGCGTTCCACAACGTCGCCTTAACATCGGGGTAATAATCGGCGGCGGCTCGTTGGTATCGCTTTTTGCGCTCCGGCTTTTCCTCTCCCTTAACCCGCAATTTCAATTCATTTTGCCATTTTTGGGGGTGTACCAAAACAAACGGTACGTCGCACATGGCAATTATCGTTTTCAGTTTCTCGAACTCGGATAACAGTTTTTGAACCCGGAACGCCTTACCGGGGTTGTCGTTCACGTCGTCCGGGCGCAATTGAACCTTTTCGACGAATACCAACGGGCGGCAAATACTTTTCATATAATCAAACCATTGCCGCAACTCCATAAGGTCGCCCGGCATTTTTATTACCTCGGTTTTATGGTTCGGACGCCAAACGGCAATCCCCCCGGTTTTTCCGGGGTCAATCCCAATAATACAATCAATCGTTATTTTGTTCATTTCCAAAAATCTAAATAGTTATCAATCTGTAATTCGTCGGCAATCATTCGGTCAAACGTCCGGGCAATCTCTTTGTCCCTCGCTATCTCATACGCCGTAAAATCCAACTCCGGGGCGTCGGTTCCCTTACGTTGGACGTGGTACGCCTCGTACTTGTTGACGAACCCACGGGCGACACGTTGCATATATCGGGCAAATGCTTGTTTGCGGTCGTCTTCGGTTCCGGCAACCTCATTGGCAAAACCCAACTTTCGCAACCAATCATAAATTAACATTCCGTCAGTAATCCCCAACACAAACCGCCCGGTATATTTGTATTGCAAAAATACCTCCCTACATCGGGCGACGGTTTGGTTGTGATAATACCGTTTTTCCTCCGGCGTCAATTCCTTTTTCGGCTCCGGCAATGCCTTATACGCTTTATGTATAACCCCGTTTTGTTTCCGGCGGTATGCGTTCAATATCTTTGCGAAATAATCGGCGTTAAACTGTTGGTAATGCTTTTTGTCCGGGTTGCCTTGACTGTCTTTCGGCAAATAGTCGTCCAATTCCCCGGTTGTCGCCAACTCAAATGCCAACTTAATATCCGCCAATGTCATTTGCGAATAGTATTTTTTGAGTATATCCAACAACCGGGTACAAATGTACGCCCAATCTTCCGGATTGGTCGGGATTATATACCCGACGTCCATTGCAATAAACCGGAACATTTGCCCGGTTTTCGCAATCAACGTGCCGTCGTCAATATCGGCAATTTGCATTTTCGTTGAGGCGGCGAAAATGTACTTTTCGACCCCGGATAACGATTTGGCAACCTCCGGTAATTGCAACATTTGTCGGCGTATGTCGATTGCTTTTGTACCGGGCGTTGGGTTGTATATCACCAACGCCACGGATTGCGTATTTACTGTTTCCGGCAAATTTTCCATAATCAATAATCGTTGTTAAGAAATTCCATTGCGCCCGCCACGTTCAACTGTTTTTGCGGGGCTTGGTATTCCGGTTTCAAATGCAATTTCTTTTTCTCAATGTCGCCCCGGATAAAATTGCGTACCGTCGCAATCCAACCCGTGCGGGTTCGCTTAACTCCCTGTTTGGTTTCCGACCAATCGGCGACCGTGTGGAAATAATAAATCAAATCGACCTTTTCAAATTCCGGCGTCGCAAACAGTTTTTCAAACTCGGAATAATCATTTACGCCGTCCGCCCCGAACTTAACCAATTTGTAAACATCGGAATTGCGAAATATGGACGTTCTTTTTTTATCCTTTTCCAAATCCTGTTGTTGTTCCGGGAACAAATCCCCGACAACAGGGTTGGCGGGTTTACTTGGATTAGTATTTGGTATATCTGTTTTATTACTTGGATTAGTATTTACTTGTGTCGGCTTTCCCGTATCGGGTTTTTCCGTTTCTGGATTAACCGCAACCGGATTTCCCGTTTGTGGCGTATCCATAAACGGGTTTTCCGTTTGTGGTTGTTCCGGTTCAAACTCTTTAATATCGCTAACCTCGTAATCGCATCCAACAAATGTTCCTCCGTCGCTACGAATTTTGTAACGTTGGCAATATCCGTTCGTTATCAATTCACGCAATCCGGCGGCGGTTGCGTCCCGTCCGTCCTTTGACCTCTTTTTTAGGTCGGACAAATTCAATTGCCAATCCGGGGGCAAACTCATAATATACGTTATCAATCCCTTTGCTTTCCAACTCAAATTTACGTCCTGTAAATATTCGTTGCGGACGGTCGTAAAATTGCCCGTCCTTTTGGTTCGTCTGATAGTATCCGCCATTATTCGCCGCCCTCCAATTGTTTAACAGGTTCCCACGCTTTACGCACTTTCAAAACATTGTCCGGGCTTTCGTTCGGAACCAACGAAACAACCGGGAACCGGGATTTGTCGCCGGGCTTTTGGGTCGTGGCAAATTGTACGTTCAAATCAAATATAATTCCCTTACAAAATCCCCGTTCCGCTAACATACCGTCGAACGTTTCCCGAATTTGCGGGATTGTGGACGCCGTGCCTTTTGTGGCGAATTGCCACACCCCGGCAACCCCACGAACCAACGGAACAATAAAGTTTAGCGTTAATGTAACCTCCCAACCGTCGCAATCCGGTTGGCGGCTCTTTTTATTCGGGTAACGCTTCGTTATTGACTGCATTAAATTTGGGTACTTTTCCGTTGTCAACGTTTCGTATTTCTTTCCGTCCCATACTTGGAACGTGTCGCCATCGCCCGCCGCAATCAATCGCCCGTCGTCGTCCCGGTATTCGTAACGTTCGTTACATACTTTTGCCGGGTCGTCGTCCGGGAAAACGATTTGGATTGTTTGGGGCTTTTCGCCGTATGCCTGTGTAAATAACCCGGCATACTTTCCCGTTGGTATGAAATAATCAACGCTTTGCGGGTATCCGTTGGCGTTTTTCATTCCGATTTTTATTTGTCCGACACGGGGCAAAATCAAACGGGATTTTTCCGCCTCCGGTCTAACAATTCTACCTTTTATATTTCCATTCATAACCTTTATGTTTTTTGCGTAATCCTTTGCAACATCTTACTATTAGCGAATTATTAAAACCGTCCATTTCTGCCAAATTTATAGATTGGTATTCTTTAATAACAACGCCATTTTTAAGCATTAAAACCGCTTTTGATAAGTGGTTATTGGCTCCAAATTTACCCGTCATTGGCTTACTTGCGCTTTTAGATTGCCGTTGTTTTGTAATCGGATTATTGTTATTTTCCGAATGTGTAACCCAACGCAAATTATCCACATGGTTATTAAACGGGTTCCCGTCGATATGGTCGATACAAGGTTTATTTCGTGGATTATCAATATATGTTTCGGCAACTAATCTATGAACATAGATAGTACATTTTATACCAAAATTATAAAGACAAACACACAAATAACCCTTACGCAAAAACGGCTTTAATTCTTTCCCCGTTATTTTAGAGAAAACAACGCCGTTTTTGTTTATCAAATAGCAATCAAATCTTTTTATCGTTTTCATATTTCGGGGTCGTCGTTCAACAATCTTTTCTTATTCTCGTTTTTGGGCTTTTTGGGCGCATTTGCGGGCTTTTGTTTCTTTTCCGGTGCAACCGTCCGTTTTGCAGCCTTTCGTCCCGTGTCGGGCTTCTTTTCCGCCTCCTTTGCCGTTTTCCCGGTGCGTTTGACAATCTTTGTTTTCTTAATCTCCGGTTCCGGCGTTTGTTCCGGGGCAACCGCATCCGCTTTGACGGTATCGGCGGCGTCCGTGGTTTCGTCCGGGGTCGCCTCTTTGGGGGCTTTCGTCTTAATCAATTCCGCCAAAGACAACGATATTATATTTTGGGACAAATCCGGGTTATCGTCCAAAACAACCATACCATTAACCGCCGTAAACGTATTATCCCGCTTTTCGTCCTCAATGGCGGCAATCTCCAACAGATAGGGGATTTTGCGTATATTGGGGCTTTCGGTTTGCTCTTTCAGATTGTAAGACGGTTTTTTGCGCCAATCTTTCGGGCTGAAATTGAAAATACGGGTAACGGGGAATTGCTCAAAATTGACGTTCCACATATCCCGGTACATCCCTAATTGTATCTCGCTTTCCTCGTAAAACCCTTTGCGTCCGCTCTTAAAATCGACGATTGCGTTAATACGTTCGTCCCCGCCAATCTTTGCCAACATGGTACACGGGCAATCAATCATTCCGGCATACTTGTAATATGGATGCACCAACGCAATTTCAACCGCCAACGGGCGTACATCATAATCCAATACGAATTGAGCAAACGCCAATACGTCCTTTTTCAAATCGTCGGCGTAATAAATAAAGTCGTCCGGCAATCGGTAAACCTCAATATATTCTTTTAGTTTGCCTTTCAGCCCGTCCAAATCATAAGCCCGGTTAATTAATAATTCCTCAAATGCGGCGTGCATGAATGTACCATACGCCGCCCGTTCGCCTTTGTATCGTTCCGCTTCCTCAATTCCTTTGCTTGCAATCCATTGTATCAAATGCGGGGCTTTTGGCAACGTTTGGGATAATATCGTTGTAACCGACGGGAAAAACTCCGGGTTCCCGTTCTCGTCGTATCGGTAATAGTAGCGGTGTCCCTTACTATTCAATTGCCAAACCTTGTACGGGGGTTCAATCAACGTTTTTTCATCAAAAAACATTGCCGTCATTTCCTCAACCGTCATGCCCGGCAATATCTCAAATATTCCGGTTGGTTGCTCAACCTCGACCGCTTCAAACGGGGGGATTATTTGTTGTTGTTCCTCGGTAATTTCCGGGAATTGGTCAGCGGGAACGGCTCCCAAACTTTCGACCGTCTTTTGTACCGGATTTTCCGGTTTCTTTTTGTTCGCTCTCATTTTCTACTCTCTTTTAATTCTGAAAATCCACATAATACCATTGCGGCACACATACCCGCAAACATCAATTGCCACGGGTTCCAAAATGCGCCAATCAGACAAACAACGCCCAACGTTCCAAATGTCGCAATAATCGCTTTCGCTTGGAACCTATCGGAAAACATAACGTCCGCCATGCGTTCAAACCATTGTAACCCGTTATTCTTCATATCCAAACAAATAATTAGGGGTGCAATTACACATTTCGCAAATGATAACAACCCATTCCGGGCGTATCTGTTTAGTCGTACCGTTACATAAGTTAGTCATATTAACTTGTTGTGCGCTTTCGGTGCGTCCCTCCCATAACCGGGCGGCAACCTCTTTTTTATAAACTTTAATTCCGGCGGTTTGCGCCCGTGCGATTGCCTCGTTTACTCTTAATTTCGTCATTTCTGCCATTTCTTTAGTCTTTTATTGTTAATAACTCGGTTCGTTGCTCTCTTTGTGTCCGCAATGCGTACACGTTTTTTCCTCCCAAATTGCGGTATATTCCGGCGGGGTCAAATATCCGTCGCCTCCGGTCTGTTTATATTCCCCGTCGGTAACTTCCATTTCGCCGCCGCACTCCGGGCAATCTTCATTACCCATTAAATCCAAATCCGGGACAATGAAATATACCCGTTTCAGATACACGCCCAACGCCTCGGAAATCGCCGCATAACAATTGGCGGTTTGTTCCTCGGTTACGTCCTCGTTTATTGCATCGAAAACGGAAACGCCCCAATTGTCCGGGTCGTCCTCAATAACTTTGTTTTTGAGTAATTCCGAAACGACAATTTCGGAAACTTGTTTGGCTGTTTTCCCGCTATCGGTCGCCAATTGTTTTAATAAATCGCTCTCTTTTATTCTCATATCTTTGCCGGGTAATCCCCCGGTGGGTTTTTGTTTCTGCAAAAGTACAAATAAAATCTATATTACCAAAAATAAAATCTTTTAATATTTTATTTATTCAATGTTGGATGCTTGTAATACAGATAAAAAGCACTAATTTTGTTGCACCGCATAACCTTATAACATCGCTCTCGGTTACTGCGTACCAACCCCCGGCGTTACTTCATTGCGTCGGGGGTTATCTTTTACCCGCTCAATATAGACATTTCGGTATATATCGCCGTAATACCCGGTTTCCCTTGTAATTCGTTCCAACGTTCGCAAATCGTATTCGCCAAATACAACGTACTCATGTTCTAACAATTCGGCGTTTTGTAATGCAAACTCAAACGTAATATCAACGTATTTGTCGCCAACCCGGTTAAATGCGTGTTCTATCGGAATAAAAGCAAATGTTTTGCCCTCGCAATATCGCACCCGTTCCGGGAACAATTGGCAAAGCAAATGCGCATTCCGATAACATTGTTGCGGTTGGGGTTTCAGTATATCCCGGATAATCTCTAATTCGTAATCGTTGAACACGTCCGCCGCCCGGACAATATCAACACGTTTTGCAACGGCGATTGTATCGGCAAAATATTGTTTTTGCCGTGGGTTCAAATCTAACCGCATAAACGCCCGCATTTCCTCAATAATAACGCTTTCCATAATCAGCCCTTTGTAAATCCCTTAAATGCCACATGATAAACGTCGTATTGTTTTCCGGTAACATAGAACTCAATCATACGGTCGGCGTTACCCATGTCGTTTATTGCAATGGTTGGGTATGGTTCCCCCGGCAATTGGTTATAATCGCTTTCAATGTCCCGCAATCCCTCCGGGAAATCCGAACGGTCGGCGGAAAAATACCGGGTTAAACTTTCTTTTATCCGGTTCAACATTTCGTCCCCGTTTGGCTCAAAATACGCTTTTATCTTTTCTTGTTTTCTTAATGCAAATCGCATAGGTATTTGTTTTAATAGGTTCTTAATTCCCCGTCCATCGGTAATGGTGCGCCCGGTAAACCAACCGAAATACGGGTATAATGTAACCGGGGAACCCCGGAAAGTAAATTGTAAGGTCGTGGCGTTGACCTCCGTAACCGGATAGCCCAACGCCTCCAACCGGGTACGGGCGTAATCGACCCGCCCCGGCTGCAATTCTTGTTGTCGCTCTCTGTTACGGCTCATTGTTCGCCCTCCGTAATTACTTTGCAATACTTATAATATTGGTCGTGTCGGCTCTCAACTCGGCACATCAACCCAATATCGTTGCCATCTAATAATAGGCTCAACACATCGCCGGGATTGTGCCGGGTATAAAGCAAAAATAACCCGCCGTTTGCATTTTGGATTATCTTATATATTTCTTGACTTAATCGGTAACGTTTCGTTTTATTCATCGCTCTAAATGATTATGCCGGGGGATTGCGCCCCCGGCTTGTTATTACTGCAAATACGCAATTGCGTTTAATCTTTCCTTTTCCTTTGTTGCGCTCTCAACGTTGCGGGCAATCCATTGTTCGGCGGGGTTCTCGGCAATCCATTGTTTACGATAATCCGGCGTGAAATAAGCAACCATTTTTTTGTATGCCTTTTCCGGGTTCGTCAATATTTCCGCCGTATGGCTCAACCGTTTGCCGTGGTCGCCTTTGCCAATTAAATCCAAACGCCCAAAATAAAACGACCCGTCGGCGGTACACGCCACATATTCACGGGCGGACGTTCTTTTTGAAACAATCGCTTTACTATCGACGTCAATAACTTGGTACTCGTATTTCTTTCCCTTTACTTTCTTAACTAAAATGTACTTTGCCATGATTGAAAATTTATATTGTTCTGGGGAAAACGCCCCGTCGTTGTTTACTGATAATAGAAAGTGATTTTAACGCCTCGGCGCAATTTGCAAACCTCTTTGTCTCCGTAACAATTGAAAGCACGTTTTAATAAGCGATTGACTAACTTAATGTCGCCGACAATCTTTATTAAACCGGACACGCCAACCAATACATTAACCTTTTTGCCGTTTACAATTCCGTTTACCTTGATTTTGAAATTGCGGTTAATCTTTTTTGTTGTGTAATCTAATCCGTTATAAATGCTTTGAGTATTCATATTGTTTCGCTCTCTATTTTCCGGGAAAACGCCCGGTCGTTCTTGTTTGATGATGCAAATATACAACCTTTATTTTAATTACCAAAGGTTTTATCTTTTATTTTTGGCTTAAACTTCAAAAAGTTTTGTTTTGGTTCCAAAAGAGTTATTTTCTTGGAATTTTCGACTTAAGCGACTTTTGCAAGCTGGACGGGTAAATTATCCACTTTGAAATAAAATGCCCGGAAACGGTCTAAAAATGGCTCAATAGAAAAAGGGGTTGCAACGCCTTGTTACAACCCCCGGTTATTACTCTTTATATTTCCATTTATAGCCGCCCGCCGTTTTTCTTTTACCATTTGCGCAATAACTTATATTTGCTATTCCTGTTTGTCTTATAGCTTCAGCAACGCTTCCATATTCTGCAACTATTATATTGTCCTTAGTATATTGGAATACCCTATTACTATTAGGGTGTTTTTCTCCAAATCTATCTTTTAACCATCCGGTTCTTTTTCTTTGCTTTGCGTTTGTTATTGGATTTAATGAATTTTCCGAATATGTAACCCAGTGTAAATTGTCCACATGATTATTTGTTTTGTCTGTATCTATATGGTCTATACATGGTTTGTTTTCGGGGTTAGGAATGAAAGCAATTGCAACTAATCTATGAACATTAAATGTTTTCCTATTATTACCATTCATTAAATGAACCTGTAAATATCCATGTTTATTCTTTCTTACTTTCATTAATCTACATCGCAATTGCAACCAACCACGTTTTTTGCTTAGTGAACGGATATTACCTAAATTACTAACTTGATACAATCCCACATATCCGGGTACATCTTTCCAAATTTCCATATTTGCCAACTTTATAAGTAAGCCAACATTTTAAGAGAAACGGGGACGGGCTGTTGGCTTTACCCTTTTCGGTTGGTAGCTACTCCAACCTATCCCCGTTTGTTGCAAAGATAGTTATTTTTCTATGGTTATAACTTCAAACCCGGTAATTTTTGAATTTGGATTTTTTGAAACAATATCAAATTCACGGTTTTTTATCCGTTTTGTTTTCCATAAAAAACCTAACCAACGCTTATATTGCACACTTTCCGTTATTAAAAGGCTATCCCGTGTTATAATTTTGCCCGAAAACGTATTATTTATAATACATCCGTCAAAGTCAACCCATTTGTCGGAATACTCAATACAACGTAATATGGTCGTAACCGTGTCGCCGGGCAAATATACAATGCTATCCCGGACGGTTGCCCGCAATTCGTTGATTGTTTCCATTTGGGCTGTTGTAACCCGTTCCAAATCCCGGTTCTTTGCCTGCAATGTCTTTATCAACGCCAAATCTTCCGCCCGGTACTTTTTGTATTCCGCCAATGACAACTCCAAATTCCCGACTTTGATTGCGTTCAAACTGTCTTTCGTTTGGTACGTCTTGACGTCCTGCAACAACGTTTCGGTATTACTCCGGTATTTATCCCGTTCGTCCGTCAATTGCTTAATACGGCTTTGTTGCACCCAAAAGGCGGCGGCAACCGCCATAATGATTGCCGCCAATATTATATACTTTTTCATTCTCAAATATTATTATATTCAATTGCCGCATTAAAACACGGGCATTCTTTAATATACTCCCACGGCTCAATAATGCCGTCGCCGTTCAAATCCGGGGAATAATCCCGGTGTCCCTTAATCGTTGCATCCGGGAACATAACAACTAAACGCATAAGCAACCATAATAACGCCTCTTTTTGTTCCGGCGTGCGTGTGTCGGCGGCTTTGCCGTTGGCATCCAATCCCCCAACGTAACAAATGCCAATAGAACGGGAATTTTGCCCGGAAACGTGCGCCCCAATCTCGGAAAGATAACGCCCCGTTTCAATCGTCCCGTCCGGCAATACAACAAAATGATAACCGCAAATTCGCCCGCTTTGGGGTTGTTTCTTAAATCCCCGTTCTTTGTGCCAACCGTCGATAACATCAACGTTGACTTTTGCGCCCGGCTTGGTTGCGGTGCAATGTACAATCAAATCCGTAATTGTCCGGGTCGTTTTTTGCCCCTCCAAATACTTTAAAATCTCTGTTTGGTTCATTGTTCGCCCTCCTTTTCTTTATCGTTAATAATATCGCTATCGTGTTCCCGTTGGTATCTCTCAATTATCGGTTGCCAATATCCCGGCAATACCCGTGTAAACTCCAACCGGATAACGTGGTAAATAATACGCAACGCAACCTTTGTGGGATATGCTTTAATAAGGTTGCGGAATGCGTTTTGCAAATACACATACATAAAAACATAAGTAAGCGATTTAATTACTACTTTGGCGGCTTCATTATCGCCACATTGCAGCATTACCGAATAAATAACGTGTATAATAGTAACGTACAAAAGCAATTCCGCCAAAGCGTTTTTAAACTTACTGAAACGAAAGTTTTTGCAATGTCTTACGCTTACCCCATCCGCCCGCATACCCGCCCAAATATTGAAAGCAAACATTATAATCAATGCGTACATAAATCCCGTCGTTGGGGTTAAATAGGCTAAAACCGGGCTTAACGACGTGGCGAATATCATACGCCATTGTTCCCAATTAAAAATTCTTTCCATAATTTAAATTGGCATTAAAATTGCATTTTTTAAAGTTTTAATTAAAATCGCTGCACGCCTTTTCTGTATATATGGCAAATATTCCAATAACATTTTTTTTGTACTATTGTAAGTGTTTTGATTTTCTACACTAATTGTGTCGGGATGAAAACCATATATTACGCCATCAATAGTTTCTAATTTCTGCCACTTTGACGAATTTGTATATAATATTGAATATTGTTGTTTAGTTACGGGATGAACTCTATCTTTTGAAAATCCAATATTTTCATCATCTTTTATAAGAAGCAAATTCCATTTTTTAGCTAATTTTCTTATAGCTTCGTTATAAATAGTTCTTGCATCATGCCAATATGTGTACAAACATATTTGCGCCGCTTTACCAAAAAATGAATCATATCCAATTTCAGATTTTAGATTGTAATTCAAACTTATCCATTTTTTTATTGAATAGTCGTAACCTATTGCATACAATTGTTCAGTAGTATATGACAATGTAGCGGGTGGAGTTCCGTTTACGTAATCTTCTGTCGTAATATACGTACCAAATTCATCATTATTTTCTAATTCTTCAACCGTCATATCTTTTATATTATCCGGCAAATTAAACACATCAAAGTTATGTATATGGCTAATAATTAGTAAATCATAGCTTTTTGCATAATTTAAACCATTTGAATATAAATCATTACAAAGTTTAAATATATTAGTTCCGGCTGCTGATAGATTTTTATATTCTGTTATTCCTAAATCTAACATAGCATGTTCAAAATATCCGTTTACACTTTCAGAAATTGATGCCCCACTTAATAAAATAGATTTATTGGGCAAAAAGAATCCTGCTGTTCCTGCTGTATTTGTTGATTTTTTATCTATGTTGGATATTTCATTTACTATATTGTTTATTTTATTTTCTGTTTCAGATAATAATTTTACCCCAATATAATCTTTGTTAGCCGTAAACAAATTTAGTGTATAATCTCCATCTGATATTATTGTTATAATTCTATTTTTGCCCTCATCTTTTCCAACATCTCCTAATTTTTTAATATCTCCTTCTCCATTCACTATTGAATATGAAACAGTTTTATTATTGCCTTCGGTGTAATTTAATTCATACCCAACTCCTCTTTTTATATCATATTTGTTTACACGTCTATTTAAAGCGGTTGTATTTGTAATAATTCCACTTGTATTTATATATTTATTATCTAATGTTTCTTTTGGGGTTAAAACAACACTAACATTACTAATAAATTCTTCTTCTAATTTATCTATCTTTTTTGTAAGATTTTCTTCTATGGTATTTACTTTATTAGACAAACCATATCTTATTACTTTAGGGTCTAATAAAGAATACTGTCCTGTAAAACTATTATTTAATATTAGCCAATACGTTTCTTTAGGTGCAACAAATTCCCCTTCAATTTTTTCATAACTATTAGAACACTCTAATACTTTATAATTTTCATCAGTAAACCCATAAGCCTTTGCATTATTACCGCCTTGTAATTTTAAATAGAATGTATCATTTTCAGAACATTTTATTTTTAAAGTTCCATAACCTGTAAATGGGGTAGCTTCACTATTTGCGGTATCTCCTACATTGAAAATTCGTTGATATTTTCCCGTATTTAAAAGTTCTATATCATAATCTACCAGCCCTCCACTTAAATAATCATTTATTTTCTGTATTTCTAATTTGTTATCATTATAAAAATATGGAGTAAATGTACTATCAAAGTTTAATTTTAATTTTTTATAATTATCTGATATTGTAAATGTTTCTTCCTTAATATCGTTATTGCCTGCTTCTCCTTGATATATTTTTCCACCCGCTTCATTATAAACAGTAATTCCATAACTCGACGAACCCAATGATTTATATTTTATTTTAACGATAGTTCCAATTGGTATTCTTGATAAATCTATTTCATATAATTCTCTATTTGCCGCCGATGTATATACTTCTTCTCCACTATTATTTACATACACGTTTGTTTTTGTTCCTATAACGTAAATAATATTACTAATATCATTTGCCGCACTTTTTTTAACTTTGTCTTTATTGTATATATTACATAGAACATGTTTCCAACTTTGACTTTTATTTACAAAAAGTACAATTTCATCTTCTAATTTATAACCATCAAAATTAGAATATACTCCATTTGAACTTGCTATATAAAAAATATTTTGGTCGGGTGTTCCCGGATTTGTTTCCGGTGTCGCAATTCCTGCAAATGTCGCATTTTCTCCAATTACAGATACAATACTTTTTAATACATTTTGAAGTATTGCCCCGGTAATTTCTTGATTGCCATTTGTTTTTATAACATCCGCAATCGCTTGTTTTAATTCTTGATAATTCGCCATAACTAATTAATTTAATCGTTATTAAAATCATTATTGTAATCGCTGTTAAAATCGCCAATATTTGCCCCTAAATATCCACGACCTATTTTTTTAACGACGGTTGCTGTCTGAAATTCTATTTCCACGCTCGCCAAATCTCCCTGCGTCTGCCATTTTGGGGTAATTAGAAACGTATCGCAATCGTATTCCCTGCCGTATTTATCCGTTATGTGTATATAATCAGCCATACGAATAAAACGCATAACATCGCATAAGTATTCCGGTGCCAATATAGTACATTTGAACGTCTTTACCGAAATTTGTTTTTCCGGGAAAAAATAACCGTCCCTTTCCTCGCCGTCCTCTTCAAATTCATAATCCGGTTTTCCTAACTCGGTACAAAGATATAACATGTTTTTGAATGTCGGATTTTTATAAACTATTTGTCCGGCGTCAAACACTAAATTTTCAATGTCCCACCAATCAATTTTCAAATAACCGGAAACGTCCTGCACAACCGTAAACATTTCAGAATACCACGTTTGAACGCCATCAAATAACCGCAAATAATAAATTCCGTCAAACTGATTTAACGGCATGGGTAATATTGCCGGGTATAATATTACATCATATCCCAACGACTGAAACCGGACAACTTGCAATCCGGTTTCCCTCATGTATGTTGTTATATTTGCAATTTGTTTTCCGGTTTTATCATATAGAATAACAGACGTAACAGAATTTGAACGGGTATTTCTTATTATCTGAAACGGCAATAATCTATCAGCCGGTGCGAACAATGGGTATATTTGCCCGTATGCGTAACTTTTACGGTGGTTCTGCTGCCCTATTGACGTGTACCACGGCAATACGCTAATATTGTTATTCTGTATCATATTTCAACGTTGCTTTTATATTTCTACTACACAAATTTACTGAAAGTTTTTCAACTTGACCGTTGCCGATATATGTTTTTATTAGCTGCATCGGGTTTGGGTCGTCATTTGCCGGAAAACTAAACGTTTGTTTCTTCTTTCTCTCAATACCGTATGCGTAAACCTCGGAACCGTTTATTGATACACGACGGGCGGGTAAATCATACATCCAATAAGGCGATTGCAGATTGATAAACGCCAAATATCCGTTTTGCAAAAAGTATTCGACCCCGTTAATAGTTTGGCGGGTAAATGGTAATATCCATTGCGACCCGGACGTTGGCGGAACGGCGGCAAACAAGGCGAACCCGTCCGAACTCATATTGCCGGGATTTAACAACATCATATCAATATCGGACGTAAAGTTTGATATATTAATTTCCTCAACCTTTCCGGGCGTTACATACTTGCTTATTACTTGTATCGGCAACCCCTCAAATGCCGCCGTAACGTCGTCCATCCATTCAAATTGGTAACGTTCCGGCAAATCGACCTTATCAAACGAATATTCCGACGTGTTGAACGCCCACGGTTTCCCGTTGCGCAAATTCAATTCCTTTGTCAAATCGTGGCTTAATATAGCC
>ULSZ01024059.1_pt1 | contig 21912 bp, 16 predicted proteins | sample 1957151 | NCBI WGS metagenome assembly ULSZ01 (sample SAMEA4835721, study PRJEB28245) | human gut metagenome | biome: gut microbiome; material: fecal sample | place: Denmark | collected 2008
ATAAACGAGTATCTTTATCAATCATAACTTCAATATTAGTAAGTCTTAAATCAAGCTGAGTAGCGTCAGGATATTTAGTAATATCATCTACATAATCATCTGCTTCTTGACTAAAGAACTTATTCTCATATATCATAGTTATATAAGTCCAAGCATTATGGAACTTAGCAATATCATACCAAGGCTTTTGATATTTAGCTGAAAGTTCAATAAGAGTGTCAATAGCATCTTTATCCATAAAATTAATAAGATTAGGATTAGGATTCCATTGACCATGATCATTTTCAACGAAATCTTCAATGCGATTCCAAAGATAACGACCAGCTTTATATTTAAGAGTTTCATTATCCCACCAAATAGGACTAACACTTATAGGCATAAGGCCTGTACATTGAACATCAGTATGAAACATCAACCAATCAATAGTTTTATTATAGAGATAACGTATATTATCTTCATTATTCATAAGACCATTAATAAGCTGACTACGCCATTCAATATGCTTAAAGAGTTTACTTATAGTAGGCTCGGTAGCATAAATGAATTGAACAACACTAGGATGAATAACATCATCAAAGTAAATACCTTTATTCTTAGCATCAGTCTTAAAAAGAGAACCTTTAGTTATATAGAAGATTCCATGCCGGTTAATGTATGAATAATCTCCGATATACGAGTGAAAAGACGTCCATAAGTTAGTCTTTAATGAGTAGGAGATAGAATAAGACTTATACAAGTCAATAGCACCGTTTTTATCTATAATCTTATTAGTGAATATAAATCTTTGGTGCATTTCATCGTATGTAAAGAAACATCCACTATGCGACAATGGATTAGTAGCATTAGCGTAAATATGCTCTTTAAACCATTCTTTGAAGCCTAAATCGGACAACTCGCTTACGCTTTGGTCGTTCTTAACAAGATAAATCTCACCCTTTTCAACATCACAAACAAGATAACCACGATGCGTAATAATAGCACTAAAACGATTGTTACAACCAATTTTACCAGTAGTGCTATAAATAATTTCTTTAGGTTCACGTTGAAACAAATCAGAAGTACCTACATAAGTTGTATTTTCATCATTGTTACCTAGAGTATCTTTAATTGCAGCTACAAGTAATGTATATTGTTGCTGAATATATAAAGCAATATCATCAGATAGAACATTCTCGATAGCACCTTTTTGAATTGAAACATCTTTATAAGCATCAGCTTTATATCGACGCCAACCAATATCAGTAGATTCACTAGGATTAACATCTGAACGTATAATGCGAGAAGGAAAGGTTTTAATATCGTCAATCTTTTTAATAATAACAGCATCTTTAAAACCATCCCAATTCATAGAAGTCTCATAACACTTACCATCCTCAGTATTCCAAAAATTATCAATAGGATAACTAACATGACCTAAGTTATCAGCTTCTTGATAGTAATTATTTTTAGGAGCCCAACGAATAGCTTTCTCAACATCATTCTCAGCAGTATTAGAAATATTACGTTCGAATATCTTATAAGCACTACTATTAACTCCAAGTCCATCATGACGACATTGAAGATTCATACGACTAAATATGAAATAACTAATGATAATTCTGTGACAATTAGCGATAGTAGCACCAGCTCCTTCATGTTGGAAACCAGCAGCAGGAGCAACACAGCGTTGAGTTATAAATGCAACAAATGTATCACCTTTAAGATATTGAGCTTTTGTAGTAGCAGTATATGTTACGGGATTATATTCAACTCTAACAATGGGGGATATACAAGAAAGATTCTGAGCATAAACGTCAATAGTCTTGAATATATCATCTGCATTACGATCATGATAGTAACAATCTATAATAGCACGGTTATTTTCAATAATAGAATACCATTGAAATCTTGCAACAGTTCTATCATCTCCATGACTATTTGGATTATCATCACCTTTCCACTCACCAGCAGCAGAATAATCTTTACATATCTTGTTATATTCAAATCCGGGATCTAGTAAGTCACCATTCCCATAAGTAATAGTAACACGTTGATAACTCTTATTATTCCATGCATTCGGATAGTATTTACTATCAAACATAGCGTTATCATCGAGACCATCATTTTTACTAAATTTATAACTAGAATCAGCAGCTATATTTGAAACAGCTGAATTATTATTAGCAATAAATTCAGGTTTAATAGTAGGTCCATTAAGTCTACTATTAACAATAAGTGAATCAGAAAGAAGAACTGATTGAATCAAATCACCACCTTCATCCCATAAATCAGAACCATCTCCTTTTTCATTTTTAGTATCATTCTTTTGACGATTAAAACAATGCCTCCAAGTCATACGTTCATAAGCACTACGAACACTATAAGCTTTAACTTGTGGCATAGTCTTCTTTTCAATCAGATATTCAAGAGGATATAGTCTATATCTATCACGAGAAGCAAAAGCACCTTTATAGTTATTACCAACTACATTAGAATAAGCTAAATCTCGAACAACAAGTGATTGACAACACCAATTACTATTAGAGCTATTAGGTTGAGCCATGTAAACAACCCAAGATTTGATTTGTTTACGAGCAACAACTCCAACTTCTTCAAGACCATCAGCAGTTTCAATTTTAGTAGTATCTTTAAAGAGTTTAGAAAAGAAATCAGTAGGATCTAATTTAAATCTAAACATACGATGTTTAACAGCACCGTCATTACCGGTCATATTGAAGTTAGAAGTCTTAAAGTAATAACTACGCTTTTGAGTATTATAAATAGGATAAACATTAATAAGTTTACCTTTATAATCAATAAGACCTAAATATAAGAAATAATATTCATTATCTTTGATACAAGTATCATTAGAAAGATCTTTCTTTTCAAAGTCGCCTTTATCACCAACAGATTTGAATAGTTCTTCTTTAATTTTGATATTACCAGTACCATTAAGACCATTAGCAGTACATAGATTTTTATCTTTGATATGCTTGTCAAGACCAGTAATATCATTCATACTAACATTAGCTCGAATAAGCTGTGAATTAAAATTAGTATGAGCTTGATCTTTAATATATGAAATATTACCAATTACAATATCATTAAGAGTAACTGTATTTAAACTATTGATACCACTGATATAAACAGTTGTACTATTTTTACCTTTAATATCAATATTTTCATACTCATAAGCTTTCTCTTCATCTTCACCTTTATAGATAATACCAAGTTTACATTCATCAAATTGAGAATCTATATTAGTAATATCAATTTGAAACTTACGAGAAGTAAGCTGACCAGCTTTAATACTTTCATTATATTTAGGTGCAGCAAAGTATGTAGGAGATAGCAAAGAATAGTCAGTATAATCTCCGGTTTTAAGTTTATATGCAACAGCAAATTGATATGAGCCTGCAAGTAAACCACCGCCATCAATAGACTGAACTGTTAATGTAGGATATTCAACATCAGGTATAAGATTCAATAGTTTTTCTTTAGTTAAATCAGTACCTAAACTGTAAATAGTCGTAGTATCATCAGAATAGTCTTTTACGAGATTATAGTCATCACAAAAGGTATTAAGATTCATCAAACGAGTTTCATTAGCAGCAGTCGAATTACCTTCTGTAAAAGTAATAATCAGATGATTATTTTTGTTATAAGAATAAGCACCAGTAATAGGACGATCTTCACTAAAGTTTAAAACTGTACTATCGCCAACCAGAGGAGCTTTATAAATAACATCTGAATACTTTATATCACCTTCAATAGTTTCATCACTATGCCATATAATGTAATCTCCGTCAGGTACACTAGGATTAGCACCGTTTCTATTAACGAAAAAAAGCACCACTCCAACGGGAATCGGAATGGTGCCAATACACTGACCATAATCAGAATAATCATGATGTTTCTCAAATCCATTTTCATTGATAAGAGTCTCACCATCCTCGTTATATAGAACATTAAGTGCATAAGACTTAGTATCACTATTGACTAATGACGGATTCGCATTAGGGTAAAGACCTGCGTTTACTTTCATAGCTATTCACATAATGATTTTTCATATTTAAGAAGTTTAATAACGATCTACTACAATCATCACGTTTATCTTTAGTAAGCCTATTACAAGCATTGCGAACTTTAATTTTAACATTATCGTAAGCAAGTGCCGGATTAGTATAAGGATTACTATCTCTAAGATTTAAAACTGGATGCCTGTAATTACGTTGAAGAATACGCATCATAACAAAGTTCTTTAGAGCATCAATAAGAACATCATTATTAGGTATAAGAGGAACATTGATTTTAAGAATCTCGTCAAGTGTCATTGGCAACCCGTGAAATAAGATGCCCAGCGTGCCTTTTCTGACATTCAGATGCAAATACGACCCGTTAATCGAATACGTATATAAACTGCCGGAGATCGTCCGTATGAAGTCAAAAACGACATTTTCTGTAAGGTTTATCCCTATCGGGAATGAAACGGCGAGCGGTATATAATTTCCATCATCATGCTCAAATGGAGCAGGATTAGTAGTAAAATCCGCACGTTTATCATTAATTGTAACAAGACGTATATTCTCACAACCCTCTGGAATCTCACAACGATACTCATCAAAGTCGATAATTTTACCAACATTAATAAGATGCTGTTGAATATTTAAATCAGCAAGAGCTTCACATATCCAAGTAGGAATACGAGTCATAAAGTCCATAGAATGAACATCATAATCTTCTATAATCCTATGAATAACAACACTAGAACTAATCAAGTTTTGGTCTAATGTATTCATCTACTTCATTGTTTTTAATACGTTCTCTTTTGCTTTTAGTAGGCGGATACCTATCCATAATAGTTTTATCATGTTCAATCATGTATTTGAGTTTAGCATCAAATGCAAGATTATCCGCTTTAATAACTTCTTCTATAGATTTATGCCTAAGCACCTTATCGCTAGTCATAATGTTTACATGACAATGATTAGGTTTAAATTTATAGAATATTTGATTAGGTACAACATCAACACCCATATTATGACGTATCCATTTACAGAACCAATAATACGGATTATCAGATTTAACGTGCCAATTCTTACCATAAGGATTAAGAAAACTCTTAACTTCGATACCAGCAGCAATCATCTCGTCTCTAAGACGAAACGACGCAGCCCAATTAACAGATTCTCTAGCAACAGCGCGTTGAACTTGAAACTTACCGATGTAAGTACCTAAAGAAACACTATCACCACGAATAAGATTCTCAATTAAAGACTTATTAAGACCTCTTTGTATTTGATTAAATATCGGATAAGGAATACGACACATCCAATCGTAATATCTAATAATAGCAAGAAGTTTAGGAATACGAATAGTAGATAGATAAACAAAACGATTGAACGTAATACGAAGAGATACTGCTTTAGCTTCGTCACTCCAATTAAGTTTACGTAAGAGCTTAACACCTTTAACTCGTTTACCTAAAATAAGATCATCAATAATCTCTTTAGTTATTCCATTCGATTCAAGAAGATTCAGATTAGCATAACAGATATTAGCTAGATTGTTACGTCTAACATAAATGTTATGAAGATCAGTACTTAATTTCTCGATAGTGTTATAACATTGTTCGAGATAGTCATGGTAATAGTGCATGGATTCCATATAGTTTATTCTACTTTATTATGGATTAAACGTTGAGTACCATTAAGATCATTAGGAGCATAAATTGCATCACTAATAATCTTAACTTCGTGTTCTGTAGGCTTAATACCAAATTCAGTTCTAAGAATCTCATAAGTTATACGTTCTATCATATCAGCAGGAAGTGGAAGTTCAATATCTTGGCCATCATCTTCCATATACATAGTGATAACCTCAGCAGGATTTTCAGCTACATACACGATTGTTACAAACTTATAATTTTTAGCATCAATCTCAAAGTTTTTGAGAGTATTTTTGATAATAATTTTAAGTTTACCATTAACGATTTGATACACTCCCCAAACCCCAGTAGGGGAATAGACTGTGGTAAGGAGCGGAACTACGCTATTATTAGCGTACTTATATGTAATAAGACTCCCATCACCATGTTGAGTATAAACATGAAGAAAAGGTGCATCATTAGGCATACGTAAAGGTGTAGGAACTCGATGCTCAGTAGTAAGAACCATATCTTTAGCACCAATTCCCGCATATGTGTTTTCTATATCGGTAAGCGGAACGCAGATAAGAGGAACATTAAAGCTAACTTTAAGCACCTCATCTACACCATTGCGCTCAATACTCTGACGAATAAAAGTAGCAAAGAGTGCCTTACAAGCATCTTTAGCTCTCTCTTGAATGCTATGATCACCGGGCTTACCTAATATATTAGAAATCTTACTTCCTAATTGATTAAGTGTTGCCATAATAATACATTAAACAATTCGCCAAGATTTGTTAGTAGTAATACCAAGCTCCTTAGTTTCACCTCTAGGGATAAATTTAAGAAGATTAGTAGATAATTCAAGTTCAGGAGTATCAGAACCACCTATAATCATAATAGGACGATTCTTAACGGGAACAACCCCATGCCACGGACCAGCATTAGTATACCGGTTAGTAACTCTAATAACGTTCTTTTGATTTTTGAAACCTCTACCACACCTTGATGGCAGACTAGTTCTTGCATAAATAACAGTCATAACTTATTTAATTTCATCATTAAACATATTCATATATCGACTAATACGATTATGATATTTCCAAAGCGTAGCCATAATAATATCTTGTGTATAAATATCACCTTCGTATTCAACAGCAACAAATCCTATTGGTATATCAGTAATTAAATCCTTTATAATAATACTAGCTACAGTATTAACTTTACGAGAATCTAAATCATTAATAAATGCTTTATTAGCTTCTGTCTTTTCAAAATTATTTTTATGAAATATATATTGATTATCTTTATATAGTCTAAGAATAGGATAAGACATTATGGAAGTAAGAGTATTCTTATATACATTTTTATATGAATCTTCTATAGTTTCATCAAAGTCATCTGCAATAACAGTGAATTTATCCATAGCGATACCACTAATAAACTTCCCTCCATTATGGAAATAAGCTATAAAACAACCCTTAGCATTTTCATGTTTACGAATATCAGCAGCAATTTTATCTAATTGCATCCAACATTCTGCTTTATTATGAGCATAATAAATAGTCTTATCAATCTTCTTTTTATTTAGATAGTTCTTTACTACTAAAGTGCCTACGGATGATACGATAACACTAATCAAGCTTATAATAGCTATTACAATCTCTATCATATTTAAAATGTATATTAGTAGTAATCTTAGCAGTCAGTATACTTAGTACTGAATTTAGCTTTGATAGCTTTGAGAATAGGCTTCAATATTAAGTCATATCCAAATGTGCATATTAAGAATGACAATAGAACACTTTCAATTGAAGTCTCTAACTTATATATGTAGAATATTGATACTAATATCCCTACTATTAAGCTGATAATAGACTTAACATTGCGAGGCAGAGGTTTCTTTAGAATACCTTTAAATGTTTCATTAATACCATATGTTATTAAACATACAATAGCAATGAATACGAGGTTCACACTGTTAAGCAATTGCATAAGCATTGTTTGTTCAATCATAATTTGTTAATCTAATATTACAACAAAAGCATTATGACTAAGAGTATCAATTAAATATTCAAAAGGCTTATACTAATATTAAATTTAAGCAATCACTTACATCATACTCATTAGGATTTCTAGCCATTCTAATATATAGTCTAGCTCTAATACCTACATTTTCAAACGGAATAAACGAAATATTATTATTACCATTATTATTAATCATTTCTAATCTCCAACCCAAACTTTTAACATATTCTTCTAATTGAGTAATATTAGGAGAACTTGTAAGAACTTTAACATTTATATGATTAATTCTGAGTTCTGCTGTATTAGCATCATTTGTGGTTATTGTTATCTTTTTAGCATTAGCTAAATTAGTTGCAGCTAAATACATCCAAGTCCAACATCCATTAGTTTTAACAACAGAATTATCTATATTATAGTTATACATTTTACCTCCAGCAATAGTAATAGGTATTTGCTTAGAATTACACATATCTATATAAGCATGATCAATAGCAGGAGACATTTCAGCAATATTACCATCAAATAACCATGCTTTATCAATAGGAAACTTATTAAGAGTTTGTGAAGTTTTACTATAATAAATATCTGGAAATAACAAATCTTCTGTTAAATCCCAATTAGAACTAACACGTTTAGCCCAAGAAGTATAAGGACCTGATGAAGCCTTTTGAATAAGACTAACTGACTTACTTATCCCTCCCCCCTCCTTGAACTTTAATTATAGAATTATATTCTTTAATTTCTGAATTTACATTAGCAACAACAGTAATTTCACCATTATTGCTTCCAGATTCAGGAGTGATTGTAAAAGTATCTTTAATCATAACTTTAAGATTTTAGTTTAAACAAAAAAAAGTCTAATAGATATGTTAATACCTATTAGACTATCACATAGATTAACTAATTTACTAAGAAATCGTCCAAGCGGTATTCGTAGTAATAGTCATCTGTTTAGTTTCTCCCGCAGCAGCGAAAGTCAATGCAGTCGGAGATACAGACAGAGTAGCATCACCAGCAGCTTGAGTTACAGTGTATTTCTGACCATTTACGGTAATATTACCGGTACGAGTGTTAACCGTCGGGTTAGCAGCAGCGGTAAACGTAATTTCAAAAGCGTAAACATCATCTGCTCCCGGGTCACCCGCAATCTCAGCACCAGAATTATATTCTTTCTTATTTACGACCAATTTACCGGCAGTCAACCAAGAAGAAGCGTTAGAATCAACAGCAAACGTGATAGAAGCTAAGTTGGAGTTACCAGTAAACTTCTTAGCTTCACCCGTTTTAACGAAAGCCAACGATTTAGTAGTAACATCCCAAATCGTAGAACCTTCTTGCTGCAAAGTAACGTCTTCAGTCAAATCTTCAACAGCAACGGTAATCAAACCGGAACGTCCGTTACGACCTTTATAAAGCGGAGCAGTAACATCTACTTGAGAGTTACCAGTTCCCTTAACAGCACTTAAAGTAATCCAACTCGGTTTAGCTCTCAAAACATATCCGGCACGCATAACAGGTGCGCCAACTCCATCAACTAAACCTCCAATTTCAACAGCAGTTGCTCTTTCATTTAAAGCAGAATCTCCAATCATAATGATAAAAATTTAATTATTCGTAAAAAAGTTTGAAGTTCCGCACGCCCCACAAGCTATTCCCCTACTGGGGTCTGCAAAGCGTAGCGGAACATTTAAAAGTTTAAGAAACAGTCCAATTAACATTAGAAGTTACTTTGACAGTTTGTGTACCACCAGCAGCTTCAAACGTTAGACTAGTTTTATCAAGATTCAAATAAGGATCTTGTTCAAACGTTGCAGTGTAAGTAGCATTTCCAGTAACAGTAACAGTTCTGCTAGCATTCGTATTACCATCACTCCATTTAACAAAGTGATAACCGGCAGACGGTGTAGCCTTTAATGTAGCAGTTGCACCATAATTGTAAGTACCACTTCCACTAACAGTACCACCTGTACCCGCAGTTACAGTCAGTGTATAACTATTAATTTGCCATACAGCATAGTAAGTAACATTACTAGTAACTTTAGTAGATGTACTTACATTAACAGAACCACTAGCTGACGTAGACCATCCCTTAAAAGTATATCCAGTTCTTGTAGCAGTAGGAAGAGTTCCTAAAGCGTCATTGTAATGGAATGAACTACTAGACTTGCTAGGAGTACCACCATTACCATTCCAAGTAACCGTATAATTCTTATAAGTTGCAGTCCATCTAGCATACCAAGTCTTATTAGAAGTAACCTTAGTTGTCGTAGTTAATTTAGTACCACCACTAGCAGCAGCAGTATCGAACCAACCTGCGAACGCATACGTATAAGTATTATCCGCAGCTCTTGAACAAGTAGGTAACGTTCCAATAGCTTCATTATAATTCTTAGTTATAGATGAAGAAGAAGGAGTACTACCACCATTAGCGTTAAATGTAAAGGTGTACCTATTAACAGCTCTTGTCACATAAGCATAATAAGTAGCAGCACCTGTTACACTCGGTGTTTCTAAAGTTAATGAAGAACCAACCTTAGTTCCACCACCGTTAGCAGCAGTATACCAGCCTTGAAAAGTATAAGTATACTGAGCATCATTTGAAGGCATAGTCAAAGTACAAGAGCCTTTCGACCCATAAGCAACAGATTGACTAGTCCTATTCAAAGATCCGTATGTTGTTTGATAACTTATTGTATAACTCCGTTTAGTTGCAGTCCACTGAGCATATATTGTAGTATTACCTGCACCCATTGTCGTATTAGCAGTAACTTGCGTTCCACCAGTAGCAGCAGTATACCAACCTGCAAATGCATAGGTGTATTCAGCATCAGAAGACTTCGTAGGCGTCGGCAAAGTACCATAAGCACTTCCATATTGAACGCTCTTGGAAGCAGGACTTACTGCATTACCACCATTAACATTATAGGTTAAAGTATAACTATTAATAGACCATTGAGCATAATAGGTAACAGTACCAGTTATCTTAGTAGTAGATGAAATCTTCGTACCACCACTAGATGCCGTGTACCAACCAAGGAATGTATAACCTGTTCTAGAACAAGTCGGAAGAGTACCTAATTCTGAACCATACGTTTTAGTAATAGTTGATGGACTAGGAGTGCCACCACCGTTACCATTGAATGTTGCAGTGTAACTTCTAAGAGTAGCAGTCCACTGAGCATAATAAGTAACGTTTCCTGTTACAGTAGTAGATGCAGATATTTGAGTACCACCCGTTGTAGCTGTAAACCAACCCTTAAATGTATAAGTGTATTGAGCATTAGCAGCTCTTGTCGGAGTAGGTAATGTACCTAAAGTAGAACCATGAGTCTTAGTAGTTGACGTAGGACTTACAGAACCACCATTAGGATTCCAAGTTACAGTATATGACTTGAGAACAAATACCGGAGTAATATGAGTATTGGCAGTAATGTTAGAAACTGTCAGAGGATTAGCAGTAGAGCCATTAGACCACTTACTAAAATTATAGCCAGTACTTGGAGTAGCTGTCCAAATAGCAGAACCACCGTATTCTACACTAGACTTATTAACGCTCGCTGTACCACCAGTTGAATTAGCGGTAGTAGTTGTGAAAGTCTTAATTGTAAACTTAGCAGTTAAGCTGATATTGGCAGTAACAGCAAATGTATATGAAGCATTGCTAGATACTTTAGTTGTTCCATTGTACCAACCAGCAAAATTATAAGCAGCCTTAGGAGTTGCAACTACAGTAGCATTAGCACCGTGTTCTACAGTTTGACCGGCAGGACTTACAGTACCTTTGTTTGTATCCTCAGAAGTTGCATTAACAGTATAGCTCTTAATCTTATATTTAGCAACAAGAGTTCTATTAGCAGTTAAAGTAACAGCGAAAGAAAGGCTTGTAGAAACAAGATTAGAGCCTTCATACCAACCAACAAAATCATACCCAGTAGGAGCGGCTTTAGCAGTCAATGTGACTTGTGTATCACGATAATAAGTTCCTTCTTTAACTCCACCTGTAGCGGATGAACCAATAGAACAATCACCAACATTTGTAATAGTAGTTCCTGAACTATTAGTAGTTAAAGCTGAAATCTTAATAGTAAACTTATCAGCTTCTACTTGAGTACAATTAATAGTTTTCGTAATACCGCTGACTGAAACAGTAACAATAGTTGTTCTGCTCGCACCGGAATTCTTACTCGCAGTTAAACCAACCGTTTTATTACCCGTACCACTCTTAGCGGTAGGGGTAAGCCAAGAAGCAATAGCCATCTTAGTACCCCCTCCCCCTAATTATGAAACCGTCCATTCGACGTTAGAAGTAATATTAACAGTTTGAGTTCCACCAGTAGCTTCGAAAATAAGAGAAGTCTTATCTAATTCGAGATATGGATCTTGAGTAAACTTAGCAATGTAAGTCTTATCCGCGTCAATAGTAACACTTAGAGTTACATCGTCAGAAACCTTAACTCCATCTTTCCACCAACCGCCAAAGCTATAACCCTCAGCAGCTGTAGCATGAATAGTAGCAACAGTACCATCCTCAAATTCAGCAGTTTCAACTCCCAAATTAGATTCTTTATTGATACCAACACCACCTTGAGCTACACCTTCATCTTCGGTTTTAACTGTAAGTGTATAATGTGTGGGTTCAGGAATAAGATCACATTCAATAGTAACCTTAATGTTTTTCTCAACCACAAAGCTATACTGATTGTTACTATTAAGAGTGATTTTAACACCATCAACAAGCACTTTATTCAAAGTATAACCCGGACTTACATTAACTTTAATCGTACAAGTATCACCATCATTATAAGTACCAGCACCTTCCATTGTAGCACTTCCATTAGGAATAGCTTCATAGGTAACTTGGAATTTATCAGGAGCATTAACTTCAAAACGAGCTTCAATAGATTTAGAGTCATTCATGACAATATCACGTGAAGTAGTCGAGGGCGCACCCGAATCAGTCCATTCCTTAAAATGATAGCCGCTATCTGCTAATGCTTCTACAGAAACGGTAGTTCCGTCAACAATATCAGAGTAAGTCTTTGTGCCACTATAATAGTCGCTCCAACTTCCATTGATCTTTGCACGACATTTACCACCCGTTCCAGCAGTAAGAGTTAGCGTTCGCATGATCACTTGGTCGAACGTAGCAATATGCGTTGCATTCGTTCCGGTTTTAGCAGTGAATGTTGCAGGATTATCTGAAACCTTTGCACCACTTGTATTCCACTCTCTGAACTTGTAATTGCCAACCGCACGAGCTTCAACTGAATAAATCGAACCTACAGCAGTTTTAAACGTGTGTTCAGAAGTAGACCAACTAGACCAAGAACCATCACCTATACGATAACGAGTTTCATTAGTTCCGTCAGAACCTACCGTAATAGTAACTTCTTCCGGTGGAATCTCTACGAACGTACAAGAGAAATCTACATTCTCAGTGATAACCTTTGAATAAGGATTAGAATTAGAAGTAGTTCCACCAATATTCCATTGTTCAAAAGAATAACCGCTATCAGGAACACCTAATACCTTAATTGTCTCACCGTCAGTAACACTAATGTTAGAATGCGAAGATGCAGCTTCTGAATATTCACCAGAGCCAATCTTATATTTACATTTACCATTAGAACCAGCAGTGATATTAACAATATGAGTTTCAGGTGGAATGTAAGTTTCCTTAAAATAAGCAGTATAAACTTTGCGATGCAGACCTTCTTCAATAATGATATTATTTTCATTATTAGGAAGATTAGCACCAGTAGGAGTTACCCACTTTTCAAATTCATAACCGCCGTTAGCTTTACCAGCGATAGTGACAATAGTCTTTTCCGGAGCAGTGACTTCGTGTCTTTCTGCCCATTGAGACCAAGCATCATTAATATCTTTATATCGAACTAAACCATTCGCATCAGCCACGATACTAAATGTGAAATAACGAATAGCTTCTTTAAAGTTTACCGTAATCGTAAGATCTCGCGTAACAACGATGCTATATGTACCATTACCATTATCTACAAGATTACCGCCAGAAGCAGTAACTGTATCAACAGCCCAACCCTCAACCGGATTAGGAACAATTATTGCAGTTTGACCGGACTTATAAGTACCGCCACCGCTAACTGAACCTTTATCAGCCGGATTGGTTATAATAGTTACATTGTACTCCTCAATAACAGGAGCATCAAGCTCGAAGTGTGCAGTATAAGTTTCATCTTTATCAACAATAAGATCATATTGAAGATTAGTAGAAACAATACGATTTAAACTATCAGTCCAATGAGTAAAATGATACCCTTGAATTGCCGCAGCTGTTATAGAATGCCTTGTACCTTTTGGGAATGTTCCGGCACCAACTACATATCCTGCATTAGCCGGATCAGCATTGACATTAATATAGAATTGTTCAATAGGAGCTTCATCCTTTTCAAATACGCCTATCAAATCCATATCTTTCTTAATAGTAAAAGACCAATTAGGACTAATAGACATAATCTCATTAGTATGGAACTCTTTCCAACCTTTAAAGTGATAACCTTGAACAGGTTTAGCATAAAGTTCAACACGACTACCAGCTTCAAATTGGAAACGGAAGCCATCTGAGTTTTCATCAGGAACAATAGCAGAACCACTACATCCAACAATACCACCCTCTTCAGGAGAAGGAACTAAAGTAACTCTATAGTAATCACGTTCGATATGACCAGACTGCATAAAATCTTGAAGATCTTTGATGTAAGTCCAAGCACGAATATATGTATCTTGACAACCACAAGTATTATTTCTAATACCACGACTAGGATGCACATAATTAGCTTTAAGACCAATGCAAACAAGAGTGTCATCAGTCAAAGACTCACTACCAACAATCAACTCTCTATCAATAGCAATAATATTACCATCAGTAGTTAGATTAATTTCGCAACCTTTTTCATCATACATATAGTAACAACCATCAGTACGATGATAGAAGAATCGAACGTTATGCTCACGCTTAGGAAATGTACCAAGAGGAAGAACTTGTTTTAACTTGACAATTTTAATATTACATTCCATAGCATTAAGTTTAAACAAATATAACTACGCAGAACCGTTAAGCACTGCGTAGTTTTCCAAGCAACTTTAGTCAGTTGCAGTATTCAGAGAAATGGCATTATCGCCGGAACCTTTAGCTAAAGTCTTAATAGCTTCAAGTTTATTTACAACAGCATCGATCACAGCTTCCGTACCAACAACGATTTGGAATTTGCGAGGACTATTGTTATCAGCGGCAATTTCAGGGAATTGATTAAACTCAGCCGTAGAAATAACAAGATAAGCGACTTTACTAAAGCCAACTTTCGGGTCACCAATACCCCAAGCTTTCTGCCACTCATCATGAGGATTCCAACCCATGTTAATCAGAGAATAACGAAGGTCTTCATCACTAAGAGCAACATCAGCCAAGAAACCGGATAACTTCGTATGTTTAACGGTAATAGTACCATTGGCTTTTTGATCGGCAAGAATACCGAATACGTTCATCGTTAATTTGGTAGGCTTTTTAGCAACAACAGTTATCTGAACAGCACTATCAGCTTTCTCAATAGTAATATCAAATAACTCTTTGTTATAAGCCGTAAGACTAAGGTTCTTCTTAATCTTCTCTACCAACCGATCAACGGTATCAGTAGCATAAATCCGAACAGGTATTTGAACAATCTGAGGATTAGGATTAACCGTCAGACCATGGCGATACTCCTCAGAAGAACAAATTTCAATAGCACCACAGAACTCAGCATCTGCATTATATACAATACCTTCAGCAGGCTTAAGTGCCGGATTCGTAAGACCTTTAAGAATAATAGTTTCTTTCTGATCTGTTTCCGTATATTTACGAACGTTATAAGTGAAGTTAAAAGGATTAATATCCACTCCACGTTGATTCATAAATCCACCGTCCTTAGTAGGAATTGCAGACATAATTACAAACGGCTCAGGTCTACCAGTAGTAGGCAAAGCAGTACCATAAGCAGTACAAATGCCGAGTTGACCGTTAGATAACTTAGTATCAACAGTAACATTATCGACAAATGTTTTTCCGTAACTTACAATTCTCATAGTAACGTTTTATTTTAAAGAATTACTTTCATTTATAGCAATTTGATAACCTTCATCTTTAAGTTTACCAAGAAGCTTCTGTGTAGCAAGGTTAATAATCTCGGTTTTAAACGGAAGTTCAGTAACAGTATCAGTTACAATATCAAACCTAGTAGGTTGTCTAAGATATGTGATAGCAACATCAGTAATCACAAACGTATCATCCATATCTACTAAAACCCTATTACTTTCTATCGTACATATAGGATGAATGTGTCTATTAAGACGATTGTGATACGTTTGAAGCATATCCCTACGCTGAACATCAGAAACTAAATCCATACCAGCAGGTTTGCTCTTTTGTACCTTTGTAACCACTCCGTCAGAAGTGATAACCTCGTATAAACCCGAATAACGCTTGTAGTCAAATTGTACTAACTTAATAGTATATTTATCTCCAACTACAATTAGCTGTGGCGTATCGAAGTAAAACACTAATGATTCGGGGTAATACTCGTTATTGTAGCGTTCATAAGTCACATTGTAACCTTTTCGCAGCAATATGGAGAGCATATAGTTGATATATTCAAATAGACCCTCTTTACGATAGATCTTAGCAGGATAATGAAACGTAACGGTATCATTACCAATTTGAATAACGAAATCTTCTATATAACCAGGAATAGTTTTAAATAGCTCACTAATATTAACAACGTAAATCCTAGTAGTAACAGATTCAATTGCTCGATAACGTTTAAACTTATCATATATAACACTTGCATTATAAGAGACGCCATGTAGGTAATTCGCAGGCAAAAAAGCGAAGCCTCTATTACCCTCATTTGCGAGAAGGTAAAGAGGACTTCTATATGTAGTCTTTAGCACCTGCAAATCATCGTAATAACGACCAGTCTCTTCAAAGGCTTTAATCTTTTGCGTAAGCAGTACGTCAATAGCTTCATTAAGAGCAATATCAATATACTGCGGACGAATAGATTCTTGCCTATTAGCATTAATCTGCTGAATCTTATCGTTTACAGCAATATGTGCTTCTTTACAACTACTATACATACTGACACTATTTTATTAGTTTATAACCGAAGCTTTATAAGCCGTGAAAAGTTGTGCTTTATATTCAACATTTTCAGGAGCAGCTAAGAAAGCCATAACCCCCTCAATGGAAGAACCAAGAACTACTTCCGGACGCACAGTATCAAAGTAATTATCACCGTCTTTCGTAATGACTTGAGCGGCAAGTAACTTATAGACTTGTGCCATTGCTTCTACATTCTTGTTATCAAACAGAGAAATAAACGCATCTGCGTTCGTTTGAGAAAGTTCAGCTACAGCTGTCTGCAAATCTCCATGCTCCATTTTAATAATCTGTAGAGTATCGGCAGGAGCATTACAGATAAGCATATTTCTAATACGTTTATAAGAAGACTCATCACCTGTGAACAACTGAGCCAACTTAGTAGCAGTATTAACAACAGCTTTAGTCTTAGCATCTTTCATACGCTTAACATCTTCGATGCTATGTAAGTAAAACCGAATGTTAGTAGATTTCTCAACATCTTCCGGTTTATTAGCAACAGTAGAAGTAAGTAGAGCAAGACGCCAAAGAATATAATCTTGCGGCTTAATAGGAGTCATGTACATATACAGATTCTCTTCATGAACCGCAGTACCTTCACCAAATAGCATAGCATCAAAGATAGCTTTCTCTAATTTATTCGGAGCAACCTCAGTATTAATACTGTTCTTTTTAGCCCAATCAAGAATAGCATCACGTTTAACAGGATCGTTAAGAGAAAATTCCCAACCAGTTTCAAGCTCATAACCTTGAGCGGGAACTTCAACAGTTGAGTTTTTAAGATGCTTCAAAACGAGGTCTTGAAAGTTTACATTGCGACTATCAGCAGAAGCTCCAATGATCGTAGGAAGTATAGAAGCCATTTCAGCAGTTTTACTAGATAGAGTAAGAACCGCTTTAATGCTCGGACCGAAAATAGTATTGAAAGCACCAATACTTTTCTGATTCACGACTTGAAACATAGTCGGATTCAGCTTTAACGCTAAGGTTATTTTGCGTGAGTATATCATATAGTTTATACTTTAGTAAGTTTATACTTTACAATAATCGTAATGTACGCTTATTCAAAAATCATTTCAGCCCAGAAAGAAGTAGTACCATTAAGCATATTGATACCTTGTGAAGACATAACCTCATAAGTAGCAATATCCTCTCTAGTAGATAACATCTTACTATAAGCACCCCACTCTTTAGGTAGCGGAGTAATACCTTGATAAACACCATACAAATATTCACGACCCTCTTCACAAACCAACTGAATATTTGCTTCACCACTCGTGTTATCAATAGAGTGATCCAAGAACACCATCGTATAAGAGGTAACAGGGAAGCCACCATACATACGACCATTCTTACGATCCATTTCGGCACGAGAACCGGTATCAAACAAATCTACAACCTTAACAGAAACGGTAGCTCCGGAATAGTGCTTATACTGATTGAAGTATGCACCATAAGAAAGGATACCACCACGGCTTTGAATCTCCTCAGAACCTAACTTATCAAAGTAACCATTTCCGATAGCTTCATTCTTAATACACTGTTGGAACATTTTAGAACCACCTTTACCGGTATAAAGAACGATATTTTTGTTACTCAAATCAATATCGTTACGAACTTCAAAGATACGAGAAAGAATCATATCAATAAGCTCGATAGTCATGAATGAGTATTCGAAGTAGTTACCGAATGCGATAAGAATATCACGAACACCAGCACCACGAGGAATAGGTTTATTTGAATGTTTTTCTTGATTGTGAATAACACCGTTAATATCACGGTTGTAAGCAGAGAACCACAAATCCTCTTCTAACAAACGTCTACGCATGAACTCGAACTGACGCATTTCATAAGGCATCCAAAGAGTACCTTTAGAACCATCATCATAATCAAGTTCAAACTCGGTTACAATATTAGCAATATTACCGGTAATAATTTTGGAGAATCTATGGAAACCAAATTGGTTAGTCATTTCACTCCAAGATTCAGCAGTAGAACGAGAACCAGTAGATAATTCACCGGCAATCGTAGGAGCACCCATACCCCAATATTTACCTCTCTCAAAATTGCTGAGATCAATAAACTCATCAGGATTACCGCCAAGGATAATCATTTCATAGATATATCCACCAGAAGCAGTCTGCTCACCATCGGTCTGCATACGAACCATGTGCTTTCCGTCAGGAGTAATAGCAGAATACTGATAAGGAATCCAGTTATCTTGGAACTCCGCTTTGAAAGACATAAACCCTTTACCGGGGGTTTGAGTAGGCGTAATCAAACGCACAATCGGGGAAGTGACAGTAGGTTTCCCCATAATCTTCCACTTATACTGAGTATCACCAGCATTAATAGGTTTCTTACGAGAGATATTCCCTTGACCTTCCGTAAGAGAAAGAAGAGGGAATTGATTACTGTTCCTACCCCAAAGATAAGTAAGAGACTTATTCAAATCGACAGCACCAAGAACATTAAAGTTCAATAGCATATCGGCATCAGAGTAAACCTCTTTGGAATACTGTTTTTTTCCAATTTCTCTAAGCATAGTTACGATAATTATTTATTTGAATCAATAATACCACCCGGAACAATAGGACGTCTATTAGGATTAACTTTAGTACCGCCACCTTGAGTGGATACCTTAACTTTAGGTTTACCACTAGAAGTAATGTTCAAACGACGAACAGCTTCTTGTCGTATAGATGCAGCAGCTAACTGACTAATATCAGCACCTAACAAGTTACGAAGTGCTACCATAGCGAACGTTTCATTATCAGCAAGCATATCAAAAACATCTTTCTGAGCTTGCGTATAGAAATCACCATTAACTTCAACAACAGGAGCTGTTAAATACTTGACAATATCTTTACGAGAAAGAATTTGCTCTTTACCATTAACAGTTCTTTTAACACCTGCTGTTGGAATTGCAAGACCTCCGATAGTACCTTTATTAACGATCTTATCGTATAAAGAATCAGGAACGTTAAGCACTTTAGCTTTACCATTCCCATCATAGGTAATACCGTAGGCTTTATCAAGAGCTTCTTGAGCAGCTTGATATTCGGCTTCTTGCCTAGCATTTGCAGCTTCAATCTCACGTCTCTGAGCATTGGCAAGATAATCAAGACTCTCTTTAGCAGTTTCAGCTAATACTTTATCAGCTTTAGAAAAACGAATAATACGTTCGATTTGAGCATCAGAAGTACCTTTACGTTTTTCAGCAGAACGAATAACAGCTTCTAACTGATCATCTGATTTATCTTCAAGGGTCATTGTAGTCCAATCAACACGATTAGCAAAACCCTCGAGAGAACCATACGTTTGTTTGTAAAGAGCAGCTTGATAAATATCCGGATTAGTACGGAAGAAATTGTTGATAGCTTCACTTTCAGCTTGACGTTTAGCAAGCTCTGCAATATCAGCATCACGTTGAGCAAGACCTTCAACAGTCATTTCGTATTGCTTAGGAGTACCATCAGCATTTACCGGAGTTAACCCCGAAATAGCAGAAATAGCAGAAACATCTATAGTTTCATCTTGAGTTTCAGCAGCAGCAAACTCATCTAACTGAGCTTTAGTGTAAACAATCTCTCCATCTTTAACGGCATTACCGTCAGCATCAAGATTATACTCAACATCACCGTCATCGGTAGTAAGAACAATCTTAGTAGGAGTTTCAGTTTCAGTTTTAGTTTTTTGAGTAGCAGTTTTAGCAGCTTCTTCTTCAGCTTTACGCTTAGCTTCTTCCTCTTCTGCTTTCTTACGTTCTTCTTCTGCTTTAGCAGCTTCTTCTGCTTCTTTAGCAGCTTTAGCAGCTTGTTCAGCAGCTATCTCTTCCGCAGTTTTAGTAGTATTACTATCAGTAACACCACCGGGAACAATAGGATTTGGCATAGTGTTTTATCTTTTATAAATTAAGTTATAACAGTGGCAAATGTAATAATAATATATGTATTAAAAATGGCATTAGAAATATTATTAGAAACAGCATTAGTACCGCCTATCACACGGCTCTCTGAAATTCCAATTAATTTATGTCATTTTAAGGCTTAAATGAAGACCTCTGACAAACCCAAATTTCAGTCGATATAGTTGTTCAATTCGACAAAAATAAGAGCCTACATTAAGACTTTCGTGGCTTATTGGCGTTAATACGATTCATGCGCTTTTGTTCCTCAAACTTGGCACGTTCCAGATTAACTCTATCAATATCTAAGTTTAACTTAGTCATTTTAAGATAATCATCAAGAGTACCACTATTAGATTCATCTTCACTAATGTAATCATTACCGTTCTTATCTACTTGAAGCTTAGCATCAGTAATAATAATATTAGTAAGATTAGTATCAGCAGCAATAGCTTCTTTAGAATCGCGATCAAGTTGAGCTTGTTCAGCTTCAAATTTACGTTGAGCTTCTGCATTAGCAGCACGAGTTTGTTCAATCTCAGCATCCCACTTCTTCTGAATCTCTTCTTTTTGAAGTTCAAATTGACGTTGAGCTTCGGCAGCTTCTTTAATATATTTGCGTAAAGAAGCAACGTTATGATTACAAACAGCCTCAGCAGCTACATCATAATTTCCGTTTTGAGCAGCACCAAAAGCAATTTCCTCAAGCTTACGTACTTGTTCATTAAGTTCAGCAGAGTTACCAACAAAGATACCTAAATTAGAATTAACAAAGTCAGTACCATTTACACGAACTTGAACAATCTCATTGGTATTTGGATCTACATAAGAACCTTCATAGCCATCAATCCAAGCAATCTTAGCAGCATCAAGATTAGCCATCATATCACGAGAGCGGAAGCAATCAAAGATTTTAAGTGACCACACAGACCCCATTAGAGCCTGATTAAGTCCCATTTCAGTGACAGCTTTACCGGCACGAGCTTGAATATCTCCTGCGCGTTGATCGTTCATATTAGCAAGTTCATATGCTTCTTGCTTAATAGATTGCTTAATTTGATTAATAGTATTAAGATAATTAATCATTGTAGTATTAGCAATCTCTTTAATAGCTTGAAGTGATGCTTGTTGCTTAGCTATTTCACTATCATCAAATACAAGAGTACCATCTCGATTAGCTGC
>ULSZ01004486.1_pt1 | contig 21907 bp, 16 predicted proteins | sample 1957151 | NCBI WGS metagenome assembly ULSZ01 (sample SAMEA4835721, study PRJEB28245) | human gut metagenome | biome: gut microbiome; material: fecal sample | place: Denmark | collected 2008
TTTTTATCTTTACCCCCTTGACTTTTTATAGTTAGTCTTTGCTATTTTCTACTGCTATTTTTCCACCAGCTGATAGCTTTCCGCCAACAGCTCCTGCACCTGCGCAATGTCTGCATCCTTTTGCAGCATTACCGTCAGCCAATGCTTTTTGTTCATATGATACGCAGGATAAAAACACTGCCTGTCCACCAGCTGCTCAATCTTTGCCGGCGGCAGCTTAATATTCAAAACATCAACCTTCCCCGCCTTCGCTAGGCCCAGGCTTTTATAGGGAATCGTCATAAACAAAGCGTACCATTTATTTCTCCGCGCCGTCTTAAAGGTAAAATTCTCCGGCGTTTCCGGCCACGGAGCCTCGGGAACAGTGCCGAAGCGCTGCGAGCAGTAATCCATCAGCTGCAGCTTAACGTTGCTCTTAATCAGGCACTGCGTTTTTATTTCTTCCAGCAGAGCCTCTGCTTTCTCGCGCACGCTCATCACGTAACCGCTTATGTTATCGGCAACGTTAAAGGGCAGGTACTCCTCATCCGTATCGCGTTCCAAAACATTTACGGATAAGGCCTTGCCTGCAAGCGTAACGACAGCGTAAAACTCTGTTTCCGGCAACACCTTGCGCAGTGTCAGCCCTGCGCCCTCCCGCACAAAGCCGTAGGCCAGCGCCCTTTCTATGTCAACATCATATTGCTCTAAAATCGGATAAAGCATTTCCGTTCTCCCCTGCAAACAAAATTATATGCACCACCGGCATAATCGCCTAAGCAATCAGAACTTCTGCACAACCTCAAAGCGATACTTTTGCTTAATCGCAGGATATTTTTCGCGGTCCACCTCGCTCATAAACATAGCGTAAGGACGGGCGCAAATCTTAAACGGAGCATACAGCGCCTGATACACCACCAGCTTTTCGCCTGTTTCCGTGTGCTCGGCAAAGGCCAGTATTTTATATAAGTATTCCGTCGTAGGATTTTCGACAGTTTCTCTTTTAAAATGGCGCACAATGTCGCCCATATGCATTTCTCTAGTCATAGTATTAACCTCCGTATTTTGTTTATATAATTATACTACAAAATACAGCTTATATGCCACGTGCTTCCGAAGTTAATAATTCTTCTAAATATGTTTTCCAACACAAGCGGTTCAAGATAAACTAAAATCAGCATATATAACATTTAACCGCAAATCTTTACCTTAGCCAAAGCCTCCTGAAACTTATCGCCCAAGGAATCTTATAACTAAATTATATATGATACTATGGACAGAAACTGTCATTGCTCTCATAAAAAAAGCTATAGAATAAAAATTTTGCATCACTAATGCTTAAATTCATCCTAAAAGCAAAAAAGAGGATAACGTACCGCGAAAGTACATTATCCTCGTGCCGTTATAGCCAAGCAGCTTACACAATAAGCCACATCCCTATTATGATATGACAGCCTCATACCAATTCCCAAAAACCTAACAGCAACTTTTGCCATATACTTTAAATCACGAACAGAATAACCCTTGCTTTCTAAAAATGCCAGTCAATCCTTTTATTTCATGTAATTCCATTATATAAGGCATTGCCTACTTTTTAACAGAATACTTTGCTTTGAATGCATCATAATCCGACTTTGCAATTCTATAGGTCTCTTGATTTTCAGAATTGCTTTTTACAGATTCATGTGCATGCTTAATTCCTAATATAGCGTCAGTTATAATACGAGTAAGGTACTCCTTTTGCTCATAATTCGCCATCACTAAAGAATCTCTCACATACATTGGATTATTTCTGATTAACTCAATATGAAACTCTATATTGCGGGCCTGTAAATAATGCCATAAAAAGGTCACGCAGGTTCTCGTATTACCTTCCCTAAATGGGTGAATACTCCACAATTCTACAAGGAACTCTACTACTATTAAAGGTAAATCTTGTTCTTCTTTATTCCAGTCAATCTTAGCATATTTTTCAAAAAAAGTATTAAGCTTTGCCTCTATATCTTTATAATCAGCATATTCTGCGGAACCACCGCCTAAGACTCTTTCACTTTTATACAAATTTTCATCACGAAAGAGGCCTGCCCAATTATATAAATCTAAAAATAAATACCTGTGTATTGCAATCAGATGTTGAATATCGAACGTTGCCTTTATTCTCTCCGGTCGTATATCTAAACCTAAAAGCTTGACAGTAACTTTTTGTATTTCCAGCTTTTCCAACAAATCTTTGTCATGTATATCGTAATTGTTGATTAGCACATCACTATCAGGATAGCAATATTTTCCATTATTCATATACATTACGCTCCTATGTATTCAAGACGATTAACCTTTTTTTCTATTTCGCTAAGAGTCAGCTTACCACTAATATATAACTCAAGTGCCTTCATAAACTCTTCATCCGGACCTTTTGTGGCAGTAAGAACTATTGCCAGCGCGCGTTCAACACTTTTTCTTCTTTTTTCACATTCATCAACATAATTACCGTCAACGATAATTCCCTTATATTCTAAAATCGTTTTTATCATATCCACAACATAACTCGGTGGATTGCGTCTGCCATATTCCCAATCCTTTACTGTTGCAGCAGGAATACCAAACATTGCTGCAAATTTATTCTGACTCAGTCCCGTACATTCTCTAAGCTCACGTATACTCACAAAAATCATCTCCTTGTCATTTATTCTACAATCTATTATAAGGCATTGCCTACTATTTTTCAATATCACTGCCCCCTCCCCCTTACGATATATCTTCTTCAACCAAAATATTAAAGAATTATATCGCCAATGAACACAACCCTCGACGAATCTCAAATAACTCAACGCGCACCTTTTTTCCACGATTACCTCGTTATTATATGTTATACTTTATTCATCGGTTGAACACCGACATGTTCCAAAAAATCAAGCCTACTGAATTACTGACAATGTAATCCAGTAGGCTTTTTTATGCTTTAAAATTTTTCCGCAGCTCTGCTGCATACTCCGCAGCAGAGCTAATTTTTTCATATTAATAATGCTTAGTCTACTCACCTGGCCTACTATTATAGCGATTATAACTATCAGTCCAGATCCACGGCAACGACAGCAGGCTCAGCTCCGCTTCCTTCCAGGGATACTCCTGCTTCTCGTAGCTTTCACATATTTCCTCATTATACTGATCGAACACAAGATAAATCATTCTCTGTGTCTGCAGCCAAAATACCCGCATAACAACAAAATGCAGGAAAATAAATAAAGGCAGCACATAATCACCCCGGTACAATTGGTGTCTGATGGGCAACCCCAGAATAAAGATGGTCGCAACCAGTACTAAGAAGGAGCCACGTTTTCCCAGGATTGTTTCGCCCGCCTCCTCCAGCACAGGTGCCATATAATCACAAAACGTCCACTGTATTTCAAACTTGCGCATCGCCAAAATCATGTTAATACAGCCTAACGCCCCTAAAAGATATTCGCCAAAAATTTCAACGCTATAACCCTCTTTCCTTTTCCACTTTCAGCCAGGAATAATCTATTCTATCTCGACACTCCTGCATATAAAATCATTTTTCAAACAAAAACAGAGAATAGTGCTGTCATACACTATCCTCTGCTTTTTATTCCACCAATCAACTGTCACGATTGGACTAATTCTGGTGGAGATGAGGGGAGTCGAACCCCTGTCCGAAAATATTGCCATACAACTTTCTCCGAGCGCAGACGTCATACTTTGTTTCGCGCTGCGATTGCCTGACGACGGGCCTTCACATTGCTATCCAAAAGAGTTTCCCTTAAAGCCTATAGGAATCAGCCTTAAGGTATCCCACTATTGACTGTCATTCCTCACCCGCGGGAGGAGGCTCAGAGACAGTTAGCAGATTAAGCTGCTAAAGCGTATTCTTGTTCAGCGTTTATATTTAAACGTGCCCACCGATTATCGTGCAGATGGAACCACGGCTCGCTTATCATACCGCACCTACCCCCGTCGAAACCAGTACATCCCCAAATTGGAATATATCGGTGAAAGAGCCGATACGCTACAATGATATTGTACTATGCTTTAGTCAAAAAGTCAAATAGCATATTATGAATAAATTGTGACGTCTTTTACAATAAATTCAGCAGCTCCTCTTTAGACATCGTAAAGATGCTATTGCGTCCATCAACAGACAAAATGCTTTCAGCCAAATTCTGTTTATCGTTCTGCATCTTTAAGATTTTTTCTTCAATAGAGTTTTTCGCCACCAGCTTATAAACAGAAACAACCTTTTCCTGCCCAATGCGATGCGCTCTATCTGTCGCCTGATTTTGTGCTGCAACGTTCCACCACGGATCATAATGAATCACCACATCTGCTCCGGTCAGATTCAAACCGGTACCGCCAGCCTTAAGCGAAATAAGAAATACAGGTGTAGCATCATTATTAAAGGCACGCACCAGTTCAAGCCTTTTCTCCTTAGGCGTTTCACCGGTAATCGTATAGTAGCCAATGCCTTCTCGCTGCAAATCATCAGCCAAAAGCTCCAGCATAGATTTAAACTGAGAAAAAATCAGTACCTTATGCTCGCCTGCAATCGCACTTTGCACCATCTCCAGGCACAGTTCCCGCTTAGCAGAAGCACCTTCATAATTACTGAACGCCAAACCAGGATCACAGCAAATCTGACGCAAACGCATCAGCTCTGCCAAAATCTGTATTTTGCTCTTAGAAATCTCTTCTTCACTCTGTGACTGCACCAATTTGAGCGTTTTCACAACCTGCCCATCATAAAGAGCCTGCTGCTTAGCATCAAAGCATGCGATACGCACCTCTTCGATTTTTTCCGGCAGTTCGTTTAAAACATCCTTCTTTAAACGTCGCAAAATAAATGGTGCTATTAATTGCTTTAAGCGCTTGGCAGCAGTTTCATCATTGCTTTTAACAATAGGCTGCTCAAGCTCCTTTTTAAAACAACTATATTCATACAAATAGCCCGGCATCAGATAATCAAAAATGCTCCAGAGTTCACTTAAGCGATTCTCGATAGGTGTGCCCGTAAGTGCAAAGCGGTGCTTACTTTTAATCAGCTTAACCGATTTTGCTGCAGCCGTAGTATGATTTTTTATAAATTGGGCTTCGTCGATAAATTCATAATTAAAGGTCTTGCCCTCATAAGCAGATATATCACGCTTCAATAAATCATAAGAGGTAATAGCTACGTCATAACCGGTAAGCTGAGCAATTTTTTCTTCCCGCTCTTTTTGTGTCCCAACAATTAAAATAATCTTTAAAGCTGGTGCAAAACGTGTAAATTCTTCCTGCCAATTATAAATAAGCGAAGCAGGACAAACTATCAGCGATGTTCCCTCTTCACCTGCTTCTTTAGCAGCTGCTAAAACAGCTATGCTTTGCAGGGTTTTGCCAAGCCCCATGTCATCTGCCAAAACACCGCCAAAACCATAAGCTGCCAAAGTTCGTAGCCATTTATAACCATATTCCTGATAATTGCGCATTATTTTAGTTAAAGCTGGCGGCACTTCAAAATCAGATTCATTGATAACCTTGAATTCCTTAATAAGCCTGCGAAAATTGCTATCACGCTCTGTATATAAATCTGCATTTTGCTCCAGCATTTTATCCAAATAAAATGCCCTGTAAGCAGGCATCTGCATTTTTCCTTTAACAAAATCTTTGGGGGCAATCCGCATAGCCGTAAACATATCTGCTAATTCTTCAACAGCTTTATTAGTAATATTGACAAAGTCACCATTACGCAGGCGATGATATTTTTTCTTGTTTTTATAACTGCCTATGATAGCCAACAAATCTTCCAGCGAAAATTCACTGATACTCAGCGACAAATCCATTAAGCCGCTGTCAATGCTTACACCCACACTGACACTAACTTTATTGTGGATTTTAATACGCTGAAAAGAATCCGTGCTGTTCACGTCACCTAACTCCATAAGCTGGGCAACACCATTTTCCAGAAACTGCCACATGACGTCTTCATCTTTATCAATAACAAAAGCAAGCTCAGTCATATCAACGTCATTAAAATAATAGTGAAGCAGTTCTACAAGCTGCTTTTCCTTATCTTCGTCTCTGCTGGCAGCAATCATGTTACAAGCTAAAGCATCCAGCAGATTATATTGCTCTTCACCATAGCAGGCTTTGGCCACACAAAAAATTTTGCCTTGCTGATAATCCAAAAAGAAGGAAAATTTTACCTCCGGCTGCAGATATTTTTCAATAACAGACGCATCATGTTCAATTATCTGTGCACAGCTTCCCAGCTCCGGCAATACCTGATAATAAAACCTGTTCAAATCCTTATGACCTATTTTCAGGCTAACCTTACCATTTTCACTATGTTTAAGCAAAGGCTGTAATTTATTAAAAAGATCAATATCCATACGGTTCAAATAATATTCATCAGCAAAGTAAGCAAATTTAGAACCCTGATACACCTTAGGCAACTTGCACTCCACATTGATTCCTTTAAATACACCCTTCTTATTCATATCAGGAGAAAGAATCAGGGTTACATCCAGATTTTTATCACGAAAGCCTAAGATAAGCTTTTCACTACTGTCGCTAAGCTTACATATTGCTTCAATTTTTGTACCGCTCGCCAGCTCATAAAAACTGTCTAACGTCTTGCCGAACAGCAAAATACTGTTGCCTGAAGCAATGCGTTTAACCGGTTCACCATAACTGCGATATTTCATATTTTCAGCAGTACGAAAATTATCTTCTTCCACAACATCCCTAAGCAGTGTGTAATACTTATCTGCAGCTTCCGTAAATTTCTCTATAGCAAAATTTATACTGTCCTTGCTGCCCAAAGCATGTTCTGAGTTAAAACTATACTCTTTCACTAATCCGGGGATATTTTTGACAACGAACAGCTTGTCCCTGCCAATTTTAAAGGAAAGATTTAACGCATCCTCACTAAGCTCCAACCGAGGCACAAGCTGCACCATTCTCGCATTAGCATGCTTTTGCATAACAGGTATTAAAGATTTCGGCTTGCTGCTATAAAGCTCCAGCAATTCCCTTCCGGCAGTGCTGGTGTAATCGCCAGGATTATGTTCTTTAATGTAAACATCAATCAAAAGCAGAAAGGCCATAAGGTATGCATTGAATCTAAATTTCTTAGCTTCCGGTGACCAATGCGCAACATAACTATACTGTGCTCGTGGCACGCTGCATTCTATAGCTAAAATATCATCTTCTGAAAAAACAATCTTTAACGGATAACGTCCATTGCTAAAGAAGGCATATCCTTCTATACGGGCTGTTAAGATTTTTTTCGAATCAGGCGAATAGAAATTATTTTCTTCTGTATCACAAGATGTCAAAACAACATCCTGCTGCTGCACCAGTTTTTTAGCTTTTTCATAAGCTTCTTCAGTGCAACAAACTTTGCTTGTTATTTCTGCCAGATTAAAAATGCATTCATCATAATCACTGGCAGAAAAAGACGGCTTAATGAATGTCTTATTATTTTTAGCCAAAAATTCATTAATGCGCTCATCATCAAAAAAGCCTTCTTGCTCGGCTAAAAATAAGGCAGCAGCCAGATGCTTACATGGTCCTGTAGCATTATATGGACAAGAGCAGTCCATAGCAAGCTTATGGTTTTCAGTTATTTTTACATGCACGTGATATAACTTCCTGCCAAATACATAGGCCTCCAAGGACAATCCATCGATAATAATATCATCTATATTGCCTTCACGATAATATTCTCTGCCTCTTTGTAGTATTTTCCAAGGAAAATAATTTTGCCACTTCACTGTCGCAACACTCCTGTACCCTTCATGCAAAAAGCTCTCTTAAGCACACCAATACACTTCCGGCGCACTCAAGAGAGCTACCTGTTTTACCTGTTTCTGTCCTTCAGCGCGCGCTCCATCTCGCGCTTCGCGTCGCGCTTTGCCATATCCTGACGCTTATCGTACAGCTTCTTGCCTACTGCCAGCGCCAGCTCCATCTTCACCAGACCATGCTTAAAGTACAGCTTGAGCGGTACAAGCGCATAGCCCTTTTCCTTCACCTTGCCGATGAGCTTGTTAATCTCTGCACGGTGCAGCAAAAGGCGGCGGCTGCGCAGCGGATCATGGTTAAAAATGTTGCCGTGGTCGTAAGGACTGATGTGCAGATTATACACAAAGACCTCCGCCTGGCGTGTTACCTGCGCATAGCTGTCCTTCATATTCGCCTTGCCTGCACGCAGGGACTTTACCTCCGTACCGGTCAGCGCAATGCCTGCCTCAAAGGTTTCGTAAATGGTAAAGTCATGGCGTGCCTTACGATTTTCTGCTATAATTTTAATCTTTTGTTCTGCCATAATTATCTGCTTTTCCTATTCTTTTTCCTACTCTTTTTGCCGGACTTGCTGCCACCCTTGGCGCTGCTCTTAGGCGCAGGTTTGCCGTGCTTGGCGCTGCGGCGTCCGGCCTCTTTATTCTTCGCACCCTTGTGCTTTTTCTTCTGCGTTTCCGCACTCAGAGCGATGCTCTGCGTGCTGCGTCCGCTGCCAGGCTTCTGCTTCATCAGCAGCTGTTGGCGGATGTGCTCACGCACGCCTGCGTTCTCACCTGCCATGATGAAGTCAATGCTCACGTCGCTGATATTTACCTGCAACACCTCAATGCGCACCTTATCGCCCAAGCGATAGGTGTGACCGCTGTGCGTGCCGACAAGGGCATAACGCTCCTCATAATATTCGTAGTAATCATCCATCAGGCTGGAAATATGCACCAGGCCCTCAACACCGTTTCCCAGCTCGACGAACATGCCAAAGGCTGTCACGCCGGAAATAACGCCGTCAAATTCTTCACCGATATGGTCTGCCATATATTCGCACATCTTGAGGTCGACGGTAGCACGCTCCGCGTCTGCTGCCGCACGCTCGCGAATAGAAGAATGGTCAGCAATAATATCCAGCTTATCACCCAGCTTTTCGGCATCTGCCTCCTTCAGCGTGGGCTTGGCCATCCAGGCACGCAGCAGGCGGTGCACAATCAGGTCGGGATAACGGCGGATTGGCGAGGTAAAGTGCGTATAATACTTCGCCGCCAAACCGAAGTGACCGATGTTGTCCGTCTGGTAAACTGCCTGCTTCATGGAGCGCAGTGCAACCGTAGTTACTAATCGTTCTTCCGGACGGCCGGCAATTTCCTTCACAGCCTGCTGAATATCCTTCGGCTCCGTTTCTTCCTTAGGTATAAACTTAATATTAAAGTTTGCCAACAGCTTAGCGAACTCCTGCATCTTTTCCTCGCTTGGAATATCATGCACGCGGTAGATAAACGGCCAGTGCTGATTGAACATATGCTGAGCAACTGTTTCGTTCGCCGCCAGCATAAACTCCTCGATAATCGACTCCGCATTGCCGTGGATACGCTGCACAATCTCAATCGGATGCAGCTTTTCGTCCAGAATAACCTTCTGCTCCGGCAAATCAAAGTCTACTGCGCCACGGCGCGCACGCTTGTCATGCAAAATCTGGCGCAGAATATCCATACGCGCAACCATCGGCAGAATGTCCTCATACCTGTCGCACATTTCCTTGTCGCCTGCCAAAATTGCACGCACAATATTATAGCTCAGGCGGTGGCGGACATTGATAACCGCCGGGAAAATCTCGTAGCTGAGCACCTTGCCCATTTTGTCGATATGCATCTCACAGGCCATAGACAAACGGTCCTCGCCTGCATTCAGGCTGCAGATACCGTTCGACAGACGCTCCGGCAGCATCGGCAGTACGCGGTCGACAAGATAAACGCTTGTGCCGCGCTCTCTTGCTTCCTTATCCAGCACGCTGTCCTCCGTAACATAATAGCTGACATCCGCAATATAAACGCCCAGCAGGTATTCGTTATCGTTAATCTGCTCTACGTAAACAGCATCGTCCAAGTCCTTGGCATCCTCGCCGTCGACGGTTACGACAGTGCGCTCACGCAGGTCGCGACGACCTGCCAGCTCGCTCTTTTTAATAGACTTCGGCACCTTGCGCGAAGCCTCCAGCACCTCATCCGGGAAGGTCAGCGGCAGATCATTCTGCTTGATAATCGACAGAATTTCCAGACCTACATCACCGATGTTGCCTAAAACCTCGGTAACCTTGCCCTCGGCCTTGCGGTGCTCCTGTGGCCATTCGGTAATTTCTACTACGACCTTCTGACCATCCTTCGCACCGTTAAAATGCTTGCGCATAACATATACATCCTGACCGATGCGCTTATCGTCAGGCGTTACAAAGGCGAAATCACCGGTCTGGTGGAAAACGCCTACCACCTTATTATTAGCATGCGTGATGATACGCAGGATTTCGCCCTCAGGCTTTTTGCCCTGCGCCGCATTATTCACACGCGCCAGCACGCGGTCATTGTTCATCGCACCATGCAAAGCACGCGGCGGAATGAACACGTCCGGTCTGTCGCCCTTGTTATCCGGAATAACAAAGCCAAAGCCCTTGCTCGTCAGCTGAAAGCGTCCTGCAACCAGGCCCATTTTCTCCGGCAGGCCGTATGTTTCAAAGCGTGTTTTGATAATCTCGCCGTTCTGCTCCAGCGCCAACAGCTCGTCCCAAAACTTGTTGGGATTTACGTCATTCCCCAGCGCATCCACCAACTCCTCCGAGGTCATCGGCGCATAGCTGCCATCACGCATCAGGCTTAAAATTTTTTCTCGTACGTCCTTCGTCTGCATAATCTTTACCTCTATTCTTCTTCACCCTCGCCTGCGGCGAGCTTGCTCGACGGTTGCGGTGTTTCGTCCACAATCATCATCTTCGACAGACATTCCGCCAACAGCGTACCATCCTTTTTGCAGATTGTACCCTGCATTTCCACCATGCGTCCCTTGCGCTTCAGCTCACGCCCAGTGCAGACAACCTCTTCGCCAATCGCCAGTGGCTGGCGGTAGCGGATTTCAATTTTTGCCGTATAGGAAGGCTTCCCCTCCTTGGCAAAAAGATAATTGCCTGTCACCTCGTCCAGCAGCACTGCTACCAAACCGCCATGCATACGTCCGGGATAGCTTTGGTGCTCCCTGCGCGGCGTAAAGTACGCTGTGCACTTGTCGTCATCAATTTCGAAACGCATATGTAACCCGCTGGGATTATCCTTGCCACAGGCAAAGCACCAGCTGTATTCGTTATTATTCAATAGTGACTTATCCATATTTCTTCGTTTACCCTTCAATATCCTTTTATTCAGCAAAAAAATCGGCGATTTCCTTAAAAACTGCCTCATGCTCGCGGTCCAGTGTCAGAATATGCCCGCTGTGCTCAAACCAGACTAATCTTCTGCCGGCGGCTGCAGTCAATTTATTATAGATATATTCGGCACTGCGCGGCTGCACGGTATGCTCTGTTTTGGACTGCAAAACAAGGCAGGGTATTTTGATTTCCGCCAGCAGCTTGTTCTTGCATTCATTAAGCATTTTAAAAAGACTCACCAGCGGCTTCGTCGGCATTTTGGCATATGATATGCAATACTTCTGCAGCTCCTGATAATTCTTCTTGTGCTTAGGCAAGTAGTGGATGAAAAAGCGCAAGAACGCCAACAGCGGCGCACGCTTATCCTGCACAAAAATCGGTGCCGAAATAAAGGCAGCCTTCTTCACCGGCAGCTTTGCTGCCAGCTTGATGGCCAGCAGTCCGCCCATGGAAAGGCCTGCCACATACACGCAGTCAAAACGCGCCAGCAGGTCTTTGCAGGCCGCTTCTGCTGCACCATACCAATCCGTCGCGGTGGTTGCTTCCAGGTCTTTGATGCTCGTGCCGTGGCCGGGAAGGCGCACACAGCTCACAGTATAGCCAAGCGCATGCAGATAATCACCCAGCGGACGCATTTCCGACGGTGCGCCGGTGTATCCATGCAAGAGCAAAACTGCCTTATTATTCTTTCCTTCCAACAGAAATGATTCTGCACCTTCAATTATCCGCACAAGCTTCACCTCAAAATTATTCTATACTAGTTTATATTATATCATAAAAAAAGCATACTGATTACAGCATGCTTTGATTTTGCAAGAACTTCATACATTGCGATGCAGGAAAAGTGCTTTTTTTCAGAAACTACATACATTGTAATGTATGTAGTTGGTGTTTGGGAGATGTTTTATGCATCGGAATGTAGCAAAAAGAGGACGATGCGCACCGTCCTCTTTTCATTTATTTAAGTTCTTATACTGCATATTTTCGCTACCAGTTAAAAGCTTAATATCTTCTTGATGCCACTCATCGCAAACATCAAAGAATTCCTCACTCTTGCGTTTTTTGAAAATACGAAAAGGTTGCTCTGTCGAGTTGTCATATATATGACAAACGTCTGCAACATGAACAACATCACAAACCTGAGCCAAAGCCTTATCATAGCGTTCTATTATTTTCTCAATCGGCACATCATGACCACCTTCTGCGACACGAGATTTTACTCGATAAACATTAATAAAAGGGTCAACAGTTAAAATATAGTAACAACGTATAAAATAACCTGCGTCCTTAGCTCGTTGCAGCAAATTTAAATTTCTAGGTGTAGACATAACTGTTTCAAAACAGAAGTCCTCTCTATTTTTCAAGTGATCCTCTCTCTGCTTTTCAGCAATTTGCGCTGCAGTCAAATCATCGCATTTTAAATTTTTCTTGATTTCATCAGCATTAATATAGTCAACAGGTGGTTTTAATAAATCTGTAAAAGTACTCTTACCGGAACCGTTTGGTCCAGCAAAAACGATTATCTCCGGCTTTTTATTTGACTCTTTCGCTATAGCGTCCATGATTATATCTCCCACATACCTGAGTTTTGCTACCATCACTACCAATTACACAAATACTCTGCGTTTCCCTATCATATGTAAAAATAGGCACATCCATAGCACGTTTCTTTTCTAATGCAATTTTTACGGCACAATTAGCACGTTTTACAACCTGCTCGTCAGAAATATATTTTTGTTGACTCATAAGACACCAACCTTTCTAAACACACTATCCTACTTACATAGTACTGTATTTCAGCAAAAAAGTCAAAAGCTATCTTGCGTATGCAAAAAGAGGACGGTGCGCACCGTCCTCTCTTAATTTATGCATATGCGATTTTTTGCTTTTCAGCGGATTTACGTGAAATCAGATTAGAAGCTGATTTGCAGACGGCTCCAGATTACCTGAGTATCGGTTTCAGTGTCTTTGCCTTCCAAATCATAGTAGTCGAGCATGTAAACCATGTTCTTAGCCAGAGTATAGGAAGCACCTACACCATAGCCTTTGAAGCCTTCTTTAGCAAATGCGGACCAATCGCCAGCTTTCATAGTATGAGCTACGAAAGTACCAACGCCTTGATCATAGTATTTGCCCCACAGACCCCAGGAACCAGCTTGTTTAGCTTTAGCACCTTTGTAATCCAGGCCTACTACATAGCCGTCGGTATCATATTTGTCAGCAACATCAACATCGGAATTCAGGTACATAGCATTCAGAGAAACATTCTTGTCGAATGCATATTTAGCACCAACGTTCCATACGTTGTTGTCTTCGCCTTTAGCAGCAACAGTACCTGCCAAAGAATCTTTGAATGCGTCATAACCAGCAGACAGAGCTAAATTACCAGCTTTACCAGACAGGGAAGCACCATAAACTTTGTCATAGTCATAATCAGTCGGTTGACCTGCATATGCAGTCAGTTTAACGTCTTTGCCATAGGAAGCAGAAACGAATTCAGCAGTATCATCATACAGGTTGCCATCAGCCATTACGATACCAGCTTTACCGGCTACAACTGCCAAACCGCCTACGCGACCGGTTACATATGCTTGGTTCAAATCAGTTTTTTCGTTACCAGCATTATCAGCAAGGTTTTGGTCATTTTGCAGACGTGCAGTATAGGTCCAATCGTCATTGATAGCACCGTTTACAAACAAACGGGTACGCAGACGATTTTTAGCAACAGAACCTTTGGTAGCTTTCAGGTCGCCATCACGGTCAGCATATTCATAACGGATTTGGCCGGTGATTTTTACGTTGTCAGCTTTTTTCTCCAGGTTAGCTACGCGAACGCCCAGGTTGTCCAGTTCGTCAGCGAATTCAGCAGCCAGTTTGTCAACGTTAGCGCCTTTTGCCATTGCTTTAGCAACGATTTGAGCCATTTCATAACGGGTCATCAGTTTGTCGCCACCGAAGGTGGTGTCGCCGTAGCCTTCGATTACGCCAGCAGCAGCCAGCTTGTTGATGCTGTCATATGCCCAGTGGCCAGCAGGTACATCAGAGAACGGATTTGCAGCATAAGCAGAAGCGGTTACGCCCAGTGCCATAGCCATAGCGAGTACTAAGGATTTTTTCATTGTTGTTTCCTCCTCAGGAAGTAGCAGTATTATCAAACTGCCAATATTATATTTTTACAAATCACCTTCCGGAGTCTCCCGCAAATTCCGCTCAAGAGTTGCCTTGTTTCCTCTGTCATCCTTTGCCGGTTTTTCCATAGCAATGATTTATAAAGCAATAGTAATCAGTAAGAAAACTACATCTTTTTCTTGCTGATAGTTGCATTATACCATGCATCAACATTTAGCGCAAGTCTTTTTCTGTTAATCTATTATTGATTTTACTTGAATTTTGCTTTACTGTTACACTTACATTGTGAAGCAAAAAGCATTTGCCTACAAACGTACACTTTTCACAAAGAAAGCTGTATTACAGCATAGACGCAACAAAAAAGCTGCTGCAGCTAATGCTGCAGCAGCGTGGATTATAGACTAGCTATAAAATTATTTGAACAGGCCAAGCAGGATGCCGCCGTTTGCTGCCAGTACAGGAGCAAATACCAGGGATACAATGGTCATCAGTTTGATCAGGATGTTCATTGCAGGTCCGGAAGTATCTTTGAACGGGTCACCTACAGTATCGCCTACTACGGTTGCATCATGCACCGGAGTATGTTTGCGGCCGGAAGCTTCTACGAATTTCTTCGCGTTATCCCATGCACCGCCAGCGTTAGCCATCAGGATTGCAACCAGTACGCCGGAAGCCAGGGAGCCGCCAATCAGGCCGCCCAGAGCTTCAGTACCGAACAGGAAGCCAACCAGCAGAGGAGCAACGATAGCGATAACACCAGGCATAATCATCTCGTGCAGAGCAGCTGCGGTGGAGATGTCTACGCATTTTTGGTAGTCAGCTTTAGCTTTGCCTTCCAGCAGGCCGGGGATTTCGTGGAATTGACGACGAACTTCCTCGATCATCTGGTAAGCAGCTTTACCAACAGATTCCATGGTCATAGCACCGAATACGAACGGCAGGGTTGCACCGATGAACAGACCGATCAGGGTTACAGGGTTCAGCAGGTCGATTGCTTTCAGGCCTACAGTGTGTGCATAAGCAGAGAACAGAGCCAGAGCAGTCAGAGCAGCGGAACCGATAGCGAAGCCTTTACCGATAGCAGCGGTGGTGTTACCAACGGAGTCCAGGGTATCGGTGATTTCACGTACTTCAGGAGGCAGCTCGGACATTTCTGCGATACCACCAGCGTTATCAGCGATAGGACCATAAGCGTCAACTGCTACGGTCAGACCGGTGGTGGACAGCATGCCAACTGCAGCCAGGGAGATACCGAACAGGCCCATGCCTGCATCTTTAGCACCGCCCATGGTGAAGAATGCCAGGATTACACCAACGCAGATGAAGATCATCGGCAGGAAGGTGGAATACATGCCAACAGCCAGACCGGAGATGATGGTGGTTGCCGGACCGGTTTCGGATTGCTCAGCAATCTTCTTAACGGAAGCATAATCAGCAGAGGTGTAGATTTCGGTGATTTTACCGATTAACAGACCAACTACCAGACCGGAAGCAATAGCTACGAATGCAGCAGTGTTACCGAAAATGGAAGTGGACAGGTAGTAAGCAGCAGCAATTACGATTACGCCGCCAACATAGGTACCATGGTTCAGAGCAGCCTGCGGGTTGGTGGATTTGCTGCTGCGAGCATAGAATACACCGATCAGGGAAGCAATGATACCAGCGAATGCCAGCTCGAATACGAACATAATGCCTTCGCCGCCAGGATATGCAACAGCACCCAGAGTAATAGCGGAGATGATAGCACCTACATAGGATTCGAACAAGTCAGCGCCCATGCCTGCAACGTCGCCTACGTTATCGCCTACGTTATCAGCGATGGTAGCCGGGTTACGCGGGTCATCTTCAGGCAGACCTTCTTCAACTTTACCTACCAGGTCAGCGCCAACGTCAGCAGCTTTGGTGTAGATACCGCCGCCAACACGAGCGAACAATGCAATGGAGCTTGCGCCAAGACCGAAGCCGGTAACGATATCAATGTTGCCGAACAGCATGTAAGCAGCAGCAACACCAACGATACCCAGACCAACAACGCCCAGACCCATAACAGCACCGCCGGAGAAAGCAATTTTCAGAGCTTCCGGCATGCCGCCATGTTGAGCAGCTGCAGCAGTACGAACGTTAGCTTTGGTAGCAACGGTCATGCCGATGTAGCCTGCACATACGGAGAATACTGCACCTGCAACGAAGCATACTGCAGTAAGCGGAGATAAGAACATAGAAATTACGATAGCAACAACGATTACGAAAGCAGACAGTGCTTTGTATTCGCGGAACAGGAACGCCATAGCGCCCTCGTGGATGTAACCGGCAATTTCCTGCATACGTGCTGTACCAGCAGGAGCCTTACCGATTGCGCTGCTCAGCATCAGTGCAACTGCGAGTGCAATGAGGCCGACAACAATGGAGATCATTAAGAAATTCAAGACCCAAACCCCTTTCTTTTTATAAAAAAATTTAAAATTTTAAGAGTGCGGTTGCACTCTTGGTAACATGATGAGTGCGGAAAACAGGAAAATCCCGTCAGCCTTAAGCGTTGATTTTTGCCAGCGCCAATGTAATAACAGCAAATGCAACACCTAAATAAATCGTAGCCTTCGCCATGAGTGTATCCAGATCATTGCCCTTGCCAAAAAAAGCACCGTCACTGCCGCCGAAAGTACTGCCCATACCGCCGCCTTTTCCGGACTGCAGCAGAACTGCGCCAATGAGTGCTATGCAAACGATAACTTCAAGAACCATCAAGACAGTTTCAATCACAGAGCTTACCTCCTCATATTTTTGTACCATAGTATTTTACCATAAAGCCAATTATAAAGCTAGTATTTTTTTCACAGATTATGTTATAATATCTTTGCTGCGACTCTTTCCAGCGGAAAGGGGGCGAATTATGGCAGAATTTGCTCAATCTCTTATTCTTTCTGTTATGGCAGGTATAATCAGCTATTATATTTGCAAATGGTTAGACAGAAAATAGCGCGCAGTTAGCCTAAAATGAAAAACCCCGGGGCGCAATCCCGGGGCTTTTTCTTTTTGCGTGCGAACTATGACATTTGCACAATCTCTTTTCGAGATTAGTATAGCGCAATTGTATTGCTTTGTCAAATTTTATTTAATGTTGTAGAAAACCTTCATGCCGTTATATTTTGCAGCCTTGCCGAGATCCTCTTCAATACGCAGCAGCTGGTTGTATTTAGCAACACGGTCGGTACGAGCCGGAGCACCGGTTTTAATCTGGCCTGCGTTTACAGCAACAGCAATATCTGCCAGAGTGGTGTCTTCGGTTTCACCGCTGCGGTGAGAGATGATGCAGGTATAGCCTGCACGTTTTGCGGTTTCGATAGCATTGAAGGTTTCGGTTAAGGTACCGATTTGGTTTACCTTAATCAGAATAGCGTTTGCTACGCCCTTTTCAATTCCCTGAACCAGACGCTCTTCGTTGGTAACGAACAGGTCGTCGCCAACCAGCTGAACTTTTTTGCCCAGCTTTTTGGTGAGCTTCTTCCAGCCGTCCCAGTCATCCTCTGCCATACCATCTTCGATGGAGATAATAGGATATTTCTCGCACAGACCTGCCAGATAATCAACCATTTCTTCGCTGGTCATTTCTACGCCTTCGCCGGTCATTTTGTATTTGCCGTCTACATAGAATTCGCTGGAAGCAACGTCCATTGCCATAACGATGTCTTTACCGGGTTTATAGCCTGCACGCTCGGTTGCTTCGAGAATAACCTCGATAGCATCTGCATTGCATTTCAGGTTCGGTGCAAAGCCGCCTTCATCACCCAAAGCAGTGCTCAGGCCTTTTTCCTTCAGCAGTGCCTTCAGGTTATGATAAATCTCAGCGTTCATGCGCAGTGCTTCGCTGAAGGATTTAGCCCCAACCGGCATAATCATGAATTCCTGAATATCAACGTTGTTGTCTGCATGCTCGCCACCGTTTAAGATGTTCATCATCGGAACAGGCAGCTCTTTGGCAGCAACACCGCCTAAGTACAGGTACAGCGGCAGACCTACGGAAGCAGCGGCAGCCTTAGCTACAGCCATGGAAACGCCGAGGATAGCGTTAGCGCCGAGGCGGCCTTTGTTCGGAGTGCCGTCCAAGCGAACCAGCAGCTCGTCAATTTCGGTTTGGCGGGTTGCGTCCAAGCCGATAATTGCTTCGGCAATAATGTCGTTAACATTATCAACTGCTTTGGTAACGCCCTTACCCAGGTAACGCTCTTTGTCGCCGTCACGCAGCTCTACAGCCTCGTGTACGCCGGTAGATGCGCCGGAAGGAACAGCAGCGCGTCCCATAGCGCCGTCTTCCAGGCATACTTCAACTTCTACGGTCGGATTGCCGCGGGAATCCAGAATCTCGCGAGCGTAAACTTCAGTAATCATTGCCATTTCTTATCACCTCATGATTAGTCTATCAAAGTTTTACCTGTCATAGCGGCAGGCTGTTTAATATTAAGCAGCTGCAGCAGCGTCGGTGCAATATCGGCCAAAATGCCGTTATGCAGCTTATACTGCTCCTTGCTTACTAAAATAAACGGTACAGGGTTAGTAGTGTGCGCGGTGTTCGGCGAACCATCGCTTTCGGCCATCTTCTCCAAGTTGCCGTGGTCCGCGGTAATGCACACACTGCCGCCAAGGGACAGCACCTTGCGTACAATACGGCCGGCACAGTCATCCACCTTTTCCATAGCGGTAATCGCAGCACTGAGCACACCAGTATGACCAACCATATCCGGATTTGCAAAGTTCAGGATAATCGCATCAAATTTATCCTTATCCAGCTCTGCCAATAGTGCCTGCGTAACCTCTTCGGCGCTCATTTCCGGCTGCAAATCATAGGTTGCAACCTTCGGCGAAGGAATCAGAATACGCTCCTCATTAGCATTCGGAGCTTCTACACCACCGTTGAAGAAGAAGGTTACATGCGCATATTTTTCGGTTTCCGCAATGCGCAGCTGGTGCAGTCCATGCTGTGCCAACACCTCACCCAAGGTATCCTTAATATCCTCCGGAGGAAAGGCTACCGGTGCGGTAATTGTTGCATCATACTGCGTCATGCACACATAATTTACAGGGCGTGCGCCCTCGGGACGTGCAAAATACGGGAAGTCCTCATCATGCAGCGCACGGGTAATTTCACGCGCTCTATCAGGACGGAAGTTGAAGAAAATCACACCGTCACCGGCAGTGATTTTGCCATCTGCGCCGTCAACATTGAAGGGTTCAACAAACTCATCCGTTACGCCTGCGGCATAGGATGCCTCTACGCCGGCAGCAGCGCTTGCAGCTTTGCCGCCCTCGCCCAGCACCAGTGCTTTATAGGCACGCTCCACGCGCTCCCAGCGCTTGTCGCGGTCCATTGCGTAATAGCGTCCGCTGACGGTAGCAATCTTGCCTACGCCAATCTGCGCCATACCATCTTCCAGCTCATGGATATATCCCAGCGCTGTTTTCGGACCTACATCACGTCCGTCAAGGAAGGCATGCACATAAACATCGGTCAGTCCTTTAACCTTCGCCATGCAGATAAGTGCCAGAAGATGCTCGATGTGGCTGTGAACGCCGCCGTCGGATAACAGTCCCAGAAGATGCAGCGCCTTGCCTGCCTGCTTCGTTTCGTCCATCACCCTGCTGAGCTCTTTGTTCTTATATAAATCGCCATCCTCAATCGCCTTGTCAATGCGTGTCAGGCTTTGGTAGATAATGCGGCCGGCACCGATATTCAGATGACCTACCTCCGAATTACCGATTTGGCCTGCCGGCAGACCTACAGCCTTGCCGCTTGCTTCCAAGGTTGTATGAGGATAATTTGCAAAATAACTGTCCAGGTTAGGAGTTTTTGCCATAGCCGCAGCGTTTGTTTTATCTGCGGGAGCAATGCCCCAACCATCAAGAATCATTAGTAAAACTGGTTTTTTCATTATCAAATTCCTAAAGACGAAGGAGAAAGCAACAGGTGCTTTCTCCGAGGTCTTATTAAAAGCTTCTTACGATTGCGGCAAAGGTGTCAGCCTTCAGACTTGCACCGCCTACCAGTACACCGTCAATACCGCTGAGGTTGAAGGAAGCAGCGTTCTTTTCATTAACACTGCCGCCGTAAAGAATACGAACCTTGCGGGCAATATCAGGTGTAAAGATTTTGCCTATTTTTTCACGAATCAGAGTGCATACTTCCAAAGCATCCTCCGGAGTAGCAGCCTTACCGCTGCCGATAGCCCAGATAGGCTCATAAGCAACAACAAGGTTTTCTGCATCCTCTGCAGAAATTACACGCAGAGCGCTCTTCAGCTGCATATTGATTTTGCGGGCAGTTTTGCCTGCTTCACGCTCAGCCAGATTTTCACCTACGCACAGCATCGGCTTCAGGCCGTTGCGGTAAGCAGCAATAATCTTGCTGGCAACAATTTTTTCGTTCTCACCGAAAATGGTACGGCGTTCGCTGTGACCAACGAGAACATATTCAGCGCAGATATCGGCAATCATCGCACCGGAAACAGCGCCGGTGAAGGCACCCTTGTCTTCCCAATGCAAATCCTGTGCGCCGTAGCCTACGTGCTTGCCATCGATAGCATCCGCAACAGTTTCCAGTGCGGTGAACGGCGGGAAAATAACAACCTCGTTTAAGGTACCGTTAGTTTCCATAACAATATCCTCAGCAAGCTCTACAGCCTCGCTTACGGTTTTGTGCATTTTCCAGTTGCCGGCAATCATTTTGCGGCGCAGGTCATCCAGCGCAGCAACGCCGGGCAGTACCTTGCCTTCCAGATATTCCAGAGAAGCACCGCCACCGGTGGAAATGTGGGTAATGCGTTTAGCCAGCCTCAGCTTTTCGATAGCAGCAACGCTGTCGCCGCCGCCGACAATGCTGGTAGCACGGCTCTTGGCTACAGCCTTCGCTACAGCCTCGGTGCCCTTGCAGAACGCATCTATTTCGAAAACGCCCATAGGTCCGTTCCAGACAATCATCTTAGCGTCAGCCAGAGCTTCCGCATAAGCCTTACTGGTTTCCGCACCGATATCCAGAGCCATATAAGCCTGATTCAGGTTTTTCACCTTTTCGGTTACATGCTCAGCGTCGGGAGCAAATGCAGCAGCCATTACCAGATCGGTAGGCAACAGCATATTAACTTTATTTTTCTTAGCCTTAGCCAGAAGCTCTTTAGCCAAGTCCAGCTTATCCTCTTCTACCAGGGACTTGCCCATTTTGTAGCCCTGTGCAGCCAGGAAGGTGTTAGCCATACCGCCGCCGATAAGCAGGGTATCAACCTTATCGAGCAGGTTGCTGATAACGCCGATTTTATCGCTTACCTTAGCACCGCCGATAATAGCAACAAACGGATGCAGCGGATTGGTTACAGCCTGACCTACATACTGGATTTCCTTTTCCAGCAGGAAGCCTGCAGCTGCAGGCAGGAAGTGGGTTACGCCTTCAACAGAAGCGTGTGCGCGGTGAGATACACCGAAGCCGTCATTGACATACAGGTCTGCCAAAGAAGCCAGCTTTTCGGCAAATTCCATGTCGTTCTTTTCCTCTTCCTTATGGAAACGCAGGTTTTCCAGCAGCAGGATGTGGCCCGGCTTCAGCTTGCTGGCAGC
>ULSZ01001017.1_pt1 | contig 21654 bp, 19 predicted proteins | sample 1957151 | NCBI WGS metagenome assembly ULSZ01 (sample SAMEA4835721, study PRJEB28245) | human gut metagenome | biome: gut microbiome; material: fecal sample | place: Denmark | collected 2008
TATAATTGGCTATTACCTTCGCGTCCTACAATAATCAAACAATATATACTTCCCGCGTTTCGGCATTTCTTTTCTGCCTGAGAAAAGAAACGCCTGCAAAGAAAAGGCAGACTCAAGGTTTCACCCCGAGCCCCCCCGCAATGCCGCGCCGCAGTACATAGTTTGCGGCTCTCAGTGGGCAGCTCGGCACATTCGCCCGTAAACTCGCTTCGCTCAAACAATACGGACTCGTGCGTCTTGCTTTGCAAGCCGTTCAGCCCTCTCAAAGAAAGCTATCAAACACTGCGGCGCGGCTATTGTAAGCCTGATTATAAGTGTTAGTCGAGTCGCCCGCTTTTGCTTTGCTATAATTCAAGTGTTCCGCAAATTCCAATTTGCAAATGACATTTTTAAAACTATATTAAGCAAATTCGCGAGCATTGCTTTTTTGCTGTTATTCTTTAATTGTATTGAACTTATATTGACGCAAGAGTATAATTAATATATATTTTCAATTAACATCAATCCTAAAAAAAGGAAGGTGCGAAAAATGAAAGAAGTGAAATCCCCAAAGAAGCCTCTGATATTCTACTACGGCATTGCGCTGCTCGTCATTGTGCTGTTCAATGTGATTGTGTCTCCCCTGCTCGTTAAGGCGCGGGTGACGGAAGTCGACTACGGCACATTCATGAGCATGATTGAGCAGAAAAAAATCGGCAATGTCGAGGTCGATGACGATCAGATAATCTTCACCGACAAGGACGACGCGAAGAAAATCTATAAGACCGGCGCGATGAACGACCCGACGCTGACTCAGCGGCTCTACGACTCCGGCGCGAAGTTCTCAAAGGATATTGAGACGACGACCTCGCCGTTGGTGAGCTTCCTACTGACTTTTGTGCTCCCGCTGATAATCTTCATCGGACTCGGTCAGTATATGGGCAAGAAGCTGATGGAACAGGCGGGCGGCAAAAACTCCATGGCGTTCGGCTTCGGCAAGAGCAACGCGAAGGTCTATGTCCCGTCGACCCAGGGCATACATTTCAGCGACGTTGCAGGTGAGGACGAGGCGAAAGAGAGCCTTTCGGAGATAGTCGACTATCTCCACAATCCGAAGAAATATTCCGACGTCGGCGCGTCGATGCCCAAGGGCGTTCTGCTCGTCGGCCCTCCCGGAACGGGTAAAACAATGCTCGCGAAGGCTGTTGCGGGCGAAGCGAATGTGCCGTTCTTCTCGATGTCCGGCTCGGAGTTTGTTGAGATGTTCGTCGGCATGGGCGCTTCAAAGGTCAGGGATCTTTTCAGCCAGGCAAAAGAGAAAGCTCCCTGCATAGTGTTCATCGATGAGATCGACGCCATCGGCAAGAAGCGCGACGGTCAGTTCAGCTCCAACGACGAGCGCGAGCAGACGCTCAACCAGCTGCTCACAGAAATGGACGGTTTCCAGGAAAATATCGGCGTTATCATATTAGCGGCGACGAACCGCCCCGAGACACTTGATCCCGCGCTCACCCGCCCCGGCCGTTTCGACAGGCGCGTGCCCGTTGAGCTGCCCGACCTTGCGGGACGCGAAGCGATACTGAAAGTCCATGCAAAGAAGATAAAGACTGCGGATGACGTCAACTTCCACACGATAGCAAGAATGGCATCCGGCGCATCGGGCGCGGAGCTTGCGAATATTATAAATGAGGCGGCGCTGCGCGCGGTCAGGAACAACCGAACCGTCGTCAACGAATCCGACCTCGAAGAGAGCATCGAGACGGTCATCGCGGGATATCAGAAGAAGAACGCGGTGCTCTCTGACAGCGAAAAGAAAGTTGTCGCTTATCACGAGATAGGTCACGCGCTCGTTGCGGCGATGCAGTCGCACTCGGCGCCCGTGCAGAAGATAACGATAATCCCCCGCACCTCCGGCGCGCTCGGCTACACGATGCAGGTCGATCAGGGCGACAAATACCTGCTGACAAAGCAAGAGCTTGAAAACAAGATTGCGACATTTACGGGCGGACGCGCCGCTGAAGAGCTCGTTTTCGGCGAGATAACGACAGGCGCATCGAACGACATCGAGCAGGCGACCAAGCTCGCCCGCGCAATGATAACCCGCTACGGCATGAGCGAAGATTTTGACATGGTGGCGCTCGAAACGGTTTCGAACCAGTATCTCGGCGGCGACGCTTCTCTCGCCTGCTCCGCCGATACGCAGAATGAAATAGACCGCAAGGTCGTTGAACTAGTAAAGCGCCAGCACGAGAAGGCTTCCAAGATTCTCGCGGACAACTGCGGAAAGCTCGACGAGCTGGCAAAATATCTCTATGAAAAAGAGACCATAACCGGCGAAGAATTCATGTCCATTCTCGATAAAGGAGGCGAAAAGGAATGAAAAGGCGTTCCGGCTTCGGATGGATGGAGCTTATAGTCGGCATTGCGCTCGCGGCGCTCGGAATATTCACTTTTGTCTATCCCGATAATGCAGTGACAACCCTCGTTATTATCTACGGCATAATCGCCATAATAACCGGCATTGCGGATGTTGTGCTCTATGTTCGCGTTGACAAGCATCTCGGCTTCGGCCCGACTGTATCGCTCATTTCGGGCATACTCAGCGTCATGGCGGGCGTCATGCTGCTCGTCTATCCCAACGCGGGCAAATGGGTGCTCTCGCTCCTGTTCCCGATATGGTTCATTGCGCACTGCCTCTCGAGGCTCTCGCACCTGAACACGATTCGGTTCATCGCGGGCAATTTCGTCTACTGGTTCACGATGATTGTCAACATCATCGGACTTGTGCTCGGCATTGTGATGATATTCAGCCCGAACATCTCGGTTGCGGCGGTTGCTTACATCGTCGGCGCATACCTCGTGCTGTTCGGCATTGACTGCATCATACTTGCGTTCAGTCGCATCGGCGAGGGCAAACAATACTGATAAAACAAAAAGCAAGGTCAAGCGTAGTTTTGACCTTGCTTTTTTCTGCTTTCCAAACAGTGCCGCCGACGGCGGCATAGGGTCGTCGAGTCGCCGACCCCCTACAAAGAATCTCAAATTCAACATTGAGCCATATTGATAAAAGCGCCGGAGGCGGGAAGATTCCCTGTCTCCGGCATTTTTATTTTGTTCAGTCGGTCACGGACACAATATTTATCAGCACCTCGACCATTTTGGGCAATGCGTCGACGGGTATCGCCTCATAGATACTGTGGAAATTCATGCCGCCGGTCGAGAGGTTCGGGCACGGCAGACCCTCAAACGAGAGACGTGCGCCGTCCGTTCCGCCGCGTATCGGCACTATTTCAGGCTCAACGCCCGCGTCTCGCATAGCTTTTTCGGCGCGCTCGACGATGTCCATATGCTTCTCGATTATCTCTAACATATTATAATAGCTGTCTTTTATATTCAGCTCGAAAGTGCCCTCGCCATACTTTTCGTTCAGGAAACCGACGGTATCGGCAACGAACTTCTTGCGGCGCTCGAAGTTATTCTTGTCGTGGTCGCGGATTATCATATGCGCGCTCGCCTCGGTCTCGTTGCCGGCGATATGCGCCACATGATAGAAGCCCTCGCGTCCCTCGGTATGCGCCGGGGTCTCCCACGCGGGGAGCATATTGACAAACTCCGCGAGATACAGCGCGGCATTTTTCATCTTGTTCTTGGCGGTTCCGGGATGGGTATTCACTCCATGAACCGTAATATCTGCCGCCGCGGCGTTGAAGTTTTCGCACTCGATGCCGCCGACCTCGCCGCCGTCGACAGTATAGGCAAAATCGGCATTAAAGCGCTCAAAATCAAAGTGATCCGCGCCGCTGCCTATCTCCTCGTCGGGAGTGAAACAGATGCTCAACGCACCGTGGCGGATGTTTTCGTTCGCGTTGATTTCGGCGCACAGGGCGACTATCTCGGCAACGCCCGCTTTGTCGTCCGCGCCGAGCAGAGTGGTATGATCGGTAACTATAAGCTCGCGCCCGATATATTCATCGCCTACCATTGGGGCGTTCGTGCCGTCAAATTTGATTATCTGCGGCTTGACGTTCGCGCCGCTGACATCGGGCGAAGTATCCATATGCGAGACAAGCCCTATCTTAGGGCAATTTTCGCAGCCATCGGATGCAGGGATATGCCCATAGACATAGCCCATTTCGTCGCGCATTGCATCGGCGACTCCCGCGCCGCGAAGCTCCTCGACGAGATAATCGGCAAGGACGAACTGGGTCGCGGTCGAGGGCACGGTATCGCTCGACTCGTCGGAAGTGGTTTCGAATGTCACATATTTCAGAAATCTTTCGGTAACGGTCATTTTTATCATCTCCGTTTTTTTGTCGGTTCAATGATAGCACAATCGGCGGAATTTGGCAACAGAGCGGTGAAATTTGGAGGAATATCGGTGTGTTTTGGGGCGTGAAATTTCAATCGTAAAGCCGATGTGATTTTGTATCGGCTGCGCCGACAGCGGACAGCCGCAAGGGCTGTCCCTACGGTATTAAAATTAAATATTCGTGAAGGTTATGTGCCGCTAATGCGGCATCGGTGCGTCGAGGTCGCCGCACCCTACAAGATGCATGTATTTTGCCGTCGAACGATATCCGCCCTACTGCATCGCATTCACATAGTCACTCCAAATACAGAAAAACTGATACCTAAAAACAGGCAAAGCGAAAACTGCCCGTGCCACTTGCGTGACACGGGCAGCGTTCAGTTACGCTTTGACTTTGGGATTACAGCTTAACCCTCAACATAAGCATACTGGAAGTACCAGTAGCCATAGGGGCTGTGCCATGTACCCTTGAGGGTCGGGCTCTGCAGCCAGAAGTCGTTGTAGTATGCAACGGGGATGCAAGCATAATCCTCGGACATGATCTTCTCAGCCTCGTGGAGAGCATCAAAGTGAGCCTTGGAATCGGCAACCTTGGACTTATCAATAGCGGCGTCGAAAGCCTTGCTGTTGTATTTGCCATCGTTGTTGCCGTTGGACGAATAGAACAGCTCGATCATATTGGAAGCGTCGTTGTAGTCCATGACCCAACCGTTACGGGCCATCTCGTAGTTACCGGCGCGGCGCTGAGGAGTGAAGGACGACCAGTCAACAACATCGATCTTCATGGTGATGCCAAGCTCCTTCTTGTAGACCTGCTGAAGATACTCAGCAACAGCCTTGTGGTAACCGATATCATTGGTCGAATAAGTGATGGTCGGGAAGCCCTTACCGTCGGGATAGCCTGCCTCTGCGAGAGCCTTCTTAGCCTCGGCGAGGTTAGCCTGATAGTCCTTGCTGATATAGGTGCTGCCGCCGTTTGCTGCGATAGCGTTGTCAAGGAACATGCCGTCGCCGCTGTCAACGATGCTGGGTCCGACATAGTTGTAAGCCGGGCTGTAGGTACCCTGCATGATGGTGTTGGCAACATACTCACGGTCAATAGCAAGGCTGAGAGCCTTACGGACATTGACATTGTTGAAGGGAGCCTTATTAAGATTCATGCTGAGGTAATAAGTGCCGAGGATCGGATCGACATAGAAGTCGCCGCCGTCGGTTGACTTCTTGAGGCTCGGGATTTCCTCGGTGGGAACATCCTTTATCATGAGAGCCTGGCCGCTGGTATAAGCGGCATAAGAAGCGGCAGAATCCTCGAGAAGGAGGAAAGTAAGCTGCTCGGTAACGATCTTGCTGTTGTCCCAGCCACCCTTATAGTTGGGGTTCTTCTTGCATATGATCTTCTCGCCGGGAGTCCACTCGGAGATCATGTAGGGGCCGTTGCAGACATAGGTCTCGGGCTTGGTTGCCCATTTGTCGCCGTTCTTTTCAACGGTAGCCTTCTGAACGGGGCTCATGGTGCCGAAAGCAACGATCTTATCGAAATAAGAGCAGGGATATGCAAGCTTGATGGTAAGGGTCTTGCCATCCTCGCTCGCCTTGACGTTGAGCTTGTCAATGTCGGGCTTTGTGGTCTTCTTGCCGTTCTTATCGGGATTGCCGATAGCATCCTGATAGCCTTCGATCATGCCGACAACAGTCTCGCCGTAGGGTGCGCCGACATCGGGATTGGCAATTCTCTTCATGGTGTACTCAAAGTCCTTGGCGTTGAGCTCGGTGCCGTCGGACCACTTCAGGCCGTCACGCATGGTGAAGGTCCAAGTAAGACCGTCAGGGCTGACGGTGTAGGACTCAGCCTGTCCGGGCTGAACCTTGTTGTCCTGGTCGATGATAAGCAGTGTCTCAAACAGAGTGATGAGCATGTTGCCGCCATCGACTGCACTGTTGAGTGCCGGATCGAGAGTTTCCGGGTTGGGACCGATCTGAACAGTGATTCCCTTCTCTGACTTCTTGCAGGAGCCCAGAACTGCGACAGCAGAAAGTGCGAGCACCAGAGCAAGGAACAGAGATACGATTCTCTTGATCTTCATTGATACATCTCCTCTACAAATTTTTGCGGCTTTGCCGCTTTATATCCATTGCGCTCTTCGGCGCAACAAACACCGTTATTTTCAGTCCGCGACCTTGTCGAGGTGGTGGCACGCGGCGAAATGACCGGGGCTGACCTCTTTGAGCTGCGGGCACTCGTTGGCGCACTGCTCGTCCGCATAGGGGCAGCGGGTGCGGAAGCGGCAGCCGCTCGGAGGATTCAGCGGGCTCGGGACATCGCCCTCGAGCGGAATGCGCTTTGCGGCGCGCGCCGTCTTGGGATCCGCCTCGGGGATAGCCGAAATAAGGCTTCTGGTATAGGGATGGACGCTGTGCGCAATCAGCTCGAAGCTGTCCGCAAGCTCCACGAGTTTGCCGAGATACATGACGCCGATGCGGTTCGAGATATGGCGAACGACGCTCAGGTCATGGGCGATAAACAGATAGGTCAGTCCGAGCTCTTTCTGAAGATCCTCGAACATATTGACGACCTGCGCCTGAATGGAGACATCGAGCGCGGAGACCGGCTCATCGCAGACGATGAACTCGGGATCGACCGCAAGCGCTCTCGCGATACCGACTCGCTGGCGCTGACCGCCGGAGAACTCATGCGGATAGCGGTTTGCGTGCTCGCTGTTGAGTCCGACGCGCTCAAGAAGGGTGATTATCTTCTCTCTTCTCTCCGCCTTGTTGGCGGCGAGATGGTGGATATCAATAGGCTCGCCGACGATATCGCCTATCGTCATACGCGGGTCAAGGCTCGCATAAGGATCCTGGAAGACCATCTGCATTTTGCGCCTGTAGGGCAGCATATTGACAGCGACCTTGTTCTCCTTGTCGAAAATGACTTTTCCGTCATAGATTATCTTGCCGTCCGTGGGCTCATAGAGTCTGAGCAGAGTACGGCCGACGGTAGTTTTGCCGCAGCCGGACTCGCCGACGAGACCGAGCGTCTCTCCCCTATTGATAAAGAACGAGACATCATCGACTGCCTGGACGAATTTTTTGTGCTTTCCTCTGCCGCCTGCCGGGAAATACTGCTGCAGGTGCTGCACTTCAACGAGCTTTTCATTCTCACTCACAGCTTATCTCCCCCTTTTCAAATTCTTCTTTCTGAAGCAGCCAGCAGTGGCTGTAGTGCGTATCGCTAAGCTCCGTCTTGGGCGGCATCTCGCGCAGGCATATCTTCATGCAGTTTGCGCAGCGCGGCGCGAACGGGCAGCCTGCGGGAGGATTCAGCAGGTCGACCGGCTGACCCTCGATAGGCACAAGGCGCTCTATCTCCTGAGCGCTGAGCTTGGGAATAGAATTGATGAGTCCTTTGGTGTATTCATGCTTGGGCTCATAGAATATCTCATCCGCCGTGCCGTACTCAACAATGTGACCGGCATACATGACGGCGATTCTTTCGCACATGCTGGCGACGACGCCGAGGTCATGGGTTATCATTATGATGCTCATGCCGAGCTTCTGTCTGAGTTCCTGCATAAGCTCGAGTATCTGAGCCTGAATGGTAACGTCGAGAGCCGTTGTGGGCTCGTCGGCTATGAGCAGTTTGGGCTCGCACGCGAGGGCTATTGCTATCATGACTCGCTGACGCATACCGCCGGAGAGCTCATGGGGATACTGCTTGAGGCGCTTTGTGGGCTCGTTGATGCCGACAAGCTCGAGCAGCTCCTTCGCGCGGTCATATGCCTCTTTTTTGCTCTTGCCCGTATGCAGGCGGATAACCTCGGTTATCTGATTGCCGATAGTATAGACAGGGTTGAGGCTCGTCATGGGATCCTGGAAGATTATCGAGACCTCGTTGCCCCTGATTTTGCGCATTTCTTTTTCGCTCATCTTTTCGATCTGATGACCGTTGAAATATATCGTACCGCCGATGAGCTTGCCGGGATAGGCGGTAAGACCCATTATTGAATAAGCCGTGACGGATTTGCCCGAGCCGGACTCGCCGACTATGCCGAGCACCTCGCCCTCGTTCATGGAGAAGGACACGCCGTTCAGCGCCTTGACCTCGCCCGCGGGGGTGAAGAACGAGAGTTTTTCGTCTTTTATTTCCAGAAGTTTTTCGCTCAAAATTCTCGCCCTCCTTGTCAGTTTTTCAGCTTCGGGTCAAACGCATCGCGCAGTCCGTCGCCGAAGAGGTTGAATGCGAGAATGATGACGCTGATAAGTATTGCCGGCAAAAACAGCAGATGCGGATAAGTGTTCATGCCCTTGACCGCATCGGTTGCGAGGGAGCCGAGCGACGGCATGGGAGCCGCAACGCCGAGTCCGAGGAAGCTCAGATAGCTCTCGGTGAATATAGCCGAGGGGATCTGAAGAGTTGTGGTAACGATAAGGGTGCCGATGCAGTTTGTGAGCAGGTGCTTTCTGATTATGCGCGAGCTGCTTGCGCCGAGAGCGCGCGCCGCCGTGACATATTCGGACTCCTTGAGCACAAGAATCTGCGAGCGCGTGATACGCGCCATGCCGACCCAATAGAGCAGAACGAACACGAGGAATATCGCGATAAGGTTCGGTCCGACCGTGTTCATCCAGCCAAATCCGGGCTGTTCGGCGAGATCCTCAAGCCTCGGTTTCAAGGCGAGCGAGAGCACTATTATCAAAAGAACATCGGGTATTGTATAGAGAATATCGGTGATTCTCATCATTATTATATCGACCCAGCCGCCGGCAAATCCGGCGACGGCGCCGAAAATCGAGCCGACTATCAAAACGAGCGCCGCGCAGATAAGACCGACGGTAAGGCTGATTCGCGTGCCCATCATAAGGCGGACTGCGAAGTCTCTGCCGAGCTTATCGGTGCCGCAAATATGCGGGAAAACCTTTTCGCCCGCGTCTATGCGCGCCTGCTCTGTTTGGCTGTATTCAAAAGGTTTGAGATTCTCGCTGTACTTAATCTGCTGCTCGTAGCTATACGGCCAAAAAGCAGGCATAACATAAGCGAAAAACATTATTATAAGGATGAAAACGAGGCTTATCATCGCTATCTTGTTCTTGCGCAGGCGGCGCATACCGTCCGCCCAGAAGTTGACGCTGTCGCGCATGACGACGAGGCTCTCTTTTTCATCGTTTGTTGCCGGGATAAAATCATCTGCATTCAGGTGCAGACTCGGAAATTTTTTCTTCATCGTTTCTCTCCTGCCGCTCCCTTACTTGAGTTTAATACGGGGGTCTATGATCTTATAGAGGATATCAACTATAACATTCGCCGCAATTATAAGAGTGGCAAGAACTATTGTAGTTCCCATTATCAGCGTATAGTCTTTTTGGTTTATCGCCGAGACGAAATCGCGGCCGAGACCGGGAATGGTGAATATCTTCTCCACGACGAACGATCCGGTCATAAGACCCGCCAGCATGGGGCCGACATAAGTAACAACGGGAAGGATGGCGTTTCGCAGGGCGTGCTTGAAGAGAACCTTGAAGTTCGACAGACCCTTTGCCCTCGCGGTGCGGATATAGTCCTGACCCATAACATCGAGCAGGCTCGAGCGCATGAGGCGCGTTATATATGCAGTCGGATAAATCGAAAGAGCCGTGACGGGCATTATATAAGATGCCAATGAGTTTAGTCCTATTGTCGGTAATATGTTCAGCTTGCTTCCGAATGTATACAATAGAATAACACTGCTTATGAAGCTCGGTATGGCGATTCCGCAGGTCGCAAGCACGATAATAATATTATCGGCGAATTTTCCTCTGTTATAGGCCGAGACACAGCCCAGCGGGATACCGACGAGCAACGATACGAGCACGGCGACGCCCGCAAGACGCGCCGAAATCGGAAATTTCGAGGAAATTATTTCGTTTACCGAACGTCCGCGCTGTTTAAGGCTCGGGCCCATATCTCCCTTGAGAAGATCGGACATATATGTCAAATAACGCTGCCCTAGGGGCTTGTCCAGTCCGAATTTTGCTTCAAGCGCTCTCTGCGCCGCCTCACTCATAGACTTCTCAGCCGTGAACGGACCGCCCGGTACCAGATTCATCAGAAGAAAAGTCAGTGTTGCAACAATGAATATGCACAGCAGACCCATTGCAACACGCTTGATGATATACTTCGCCAAGTATGCCAACTCCCTGTCGTCAAAGTATCGGGGCGAAAATTGTGCGCCGCCCCGTAGAAAAAGCACCACAAACAACTAAAAGTGTTGAATTACAACTATTTATGACTGCTTAATATAGGACATATTAACATAATACAGCCGAAAATGCAAGCTTATACAGATTGAATTTATTGTCAAATACCCCGGAATGCCGTCAAAATTTTCGGCGGCTTTATATCTCGGTGTCCGCGATATTAGTTTTTTGCGCGCACGCGGCGCAAAGATTCCCGAAAGCGCGCTGTCAAGTCGTTTTGCAAAATTTATTTGCTTTACTTCAGCAGTGTATCGAAGTATCAGGCTACTGCTCTGCCGCATTAGCCTGAGATTGATTTTGCCATATAAATTTCAGATGTGATATTTGAGCACAGCAAAGGAGCATGGCAATATATGAATATTACAGCAAACGGAGCGCAGTAAAAAAACTGTGCTCCGCGAAAAAATATTCAAAAATTTACTGCATGACGGAAAGGATGAAGCATACAGCCGACACAGTAAACAGCACTGCGGAAAGGGCAGTTGTCATAAATCTGCTCTTTCTTGATGTATCTTCATTACCGCTTTCTTTGCTGATACCGACCATCATAAATTTGAACAGAATCGAGAGACCGAAAATCATTCCGGTCACAACATACGCTGTTCTAAGACCCGACTGATAAGACATAACATGCTGCGGATTCAAGAGACTTTCAAGTCTGATAAGTCCCAGCGGAATAGCCATCGTCAAACCGAATCCAAACAGAATTTTAAGTCCGATAAGGTTGCTCATGCTCGGATATCCGCCGACTGCCGACTTTCCGGAAGCATCCTCAAGATTTCTCAAAACCGAGCCCACCTGACCGACGCTGTAAAGCTTGCCGTCGATAAGGTAGCCGTTGCCGAGCTTATCGTTTATGATAAAGTAATTTCTGGAATCCTGAAACCACACGGGCAGAGTGAACGGCACAAGTTTTCCTTTGACCTTTGCCAACGCCAACAAACGGTTATTATCATCGCGTCCGTTGCGGCGCAGCTGCTTACTCTCAAACGAGCCGAACTTTTCAATATCATCATAGTAAACCGACACTTTGTGCGACGGAATCGGCTTATAGAATGTCTTTGCATGATCCATAAATGCATCAAAGTACACTGCCTCAAAATGGTCTTCATAGAAAGTGAACTTCGACATGAAGATAATTTTGAGCGCGCTGACGCTTATAAAATATGTAAGCGCAGCCGCCACTGCAATAACGACGATGCGCTCCGGCGCCAGTCCTTTGAGAATGATGGACACGGCTTCGTAAATCAGCATCGCGGGAAACGCAAAGCCCACAAGGGCAAGCATCAGACTTCCCGCTTCAAACGGTCGGACAACTGTCTTTTTCATAGTGTTCTCCCTTTCAGTTTTTTACCAACTCTCTCTCCTTATCTGTATGGAAGAACGCGATATTGACCGTGAACTCCCTATCAGCCTCGCTGTATGCCCAATCGAACTCGCCGTTATATTTTCCCGCCATCGCCTTGATACTCTTTGTTCCAAGACCGTGGAAGCCGCCGGAATTCTTTGAAGTCCTGAGCGATTTGCCGACGGACTGCGGCTTGCGGTCGCTGGAATTGACGCAGGAAAGCATATCGAACTCATTGACCCTGTTTATCGAAAGCTCTATCGTTTTCTTTTCGGAAACGCTCGCCGCCTCGACCGCATTGTCGAGGATATTGCTCAGAAGCGTTATCAGATCCGGCGCATCCATAAACGAGAGGTTCGCCGTTCTTATATTGTATTCGAAGCTTATCCCGCTCGAATCGCAGATCGATTTATATTTGTTGAGCAGCAAATCGAGGAACTTGTTCTTTGTGTTGCCAAACATCGAATGGTATTTTATATCGCCGTAGATATTCTCGATATATTCGCTGACTGCGGGATCGTCCGCGAGTGCTTTTATGGCGATAAGATGATTTTTCTCGTCGTGCGTTATAGTCTTGAGCATCTCGTTCTGCTGATCGAGCAGGGCGTAATAAGTCTGGTCGGTGCGCAGTCGCTCCGCCTCGCGCTGGGTCTTATAGAGCTCGTCCATCTTGCGCGAAGTGCGCCCGTAAAAGACGAAAGTCAGAAACGCCGATGCGATTATAGCGATTGACGCGACGGAAATTATAACACTTATATTCTTCGACAAATCGTAGCGCACGGAAATCATCCAGAAAGTATAGAGGATAACTATCGACGCTATAGGATAAATCAGCAGGAACGCAGGGATGCGCACGCCCTTCTGACCGCGCAGATACAGTCCCGCATAAACAGCCGCTTTCGTCAGAACGAAGAGGACGGACTTGCTCAGGAGCACCATAAGCAGATAAATATACAGGCTCGACTGATACGCCTTTATATCACCGCCGCCGATTATCGCGAGCAGGCTTATGACTATAAACTCCGACGCAGTGTTCGACACCGCTATGAACAGCGCGCCGAGCGTTGCGCCCTTGATATTACATTCAAAGAAGAGCTTTGCAAAGACGGAATCGATAACAAAGCAGAGCAGAATATTGACGACCGTCGAATTGACAAACAGGAACGTCGCATACGCCACGGCATAGAAGCCAAAGCCGACCGCCGTTGCGACAATTTTCTTGCCCTTGGTCGAAAACAGATCGTTAAAGAACTGAAAAACAATAAACAGTTCCATAGCGTGTGAAAGTGCAGAAACCAGATTCATTTAGATCATCGTCCCCCGAAATAGTTGAGAAAAAAGTGGCGGAACTCCGCCTGTTTTCTATAGGCTATGGGTATTTCGTACTTGCCGCAGAGCACAACGGTCGCGCGGGTGTAATCCGTTGCATAATGGACATTGACTATATAGCTCTTATGCACGCGGAAGAATGACGGCGCAGCGAGCTTTGAATCCCAGAAGTCAATGCCGTTTTCCGAATTGTACTCCCCGTGAGCCGTCACGACCCGCGTAGAGCGTCCGGCTATCTCAACAAAAACAATATCTTTTGAGAAGACACACACGGCTTTTCCGCTCTCTTTCACAAGAAAGCTTATGCGCGCCCTGTCGATGAGCTTCAGCGCTTTTTCGACTCCCGCTCTGAGCCGCCTTGCATCGAGCGGTTTGGATATGTATCTGAAAACGTGCAGATCCATGGCATCGTCGATATAGTCATCATACGATGTGATAAAAAATATAATGATATTGCGGTTTCTCTTCTTCAGCCTTGCGGCAATCTCAAGCCCGTTATACGGGGTCATCCCGATATCGAGAAAAGCCATATCATATGTTTCCGCGCTGTCATGCAGTTGCGCACTGTCAGATATGAGATCGAACCGCGCATCGATATTCTTCTCCGCAAGGGTCGTGCGAACCACCGATTCGATCTTTTTTACATAAGCACTGTCGTCATCACAAATTGCGATCTTCACGAAATGCCACTCCTCGTTGACAATTATACCATATGAGAAAACTCAAGTCAAATAGTTTAAATCGTTAAATCGTTGAGTCATCTTTCTGATGTATGTAACAGTCAACAAGGCGCCAGACCATCCTCTGCTCCTCGACGGAAAGCGACGAGAGCATCTCCCCTATCTGCTCGGGAAGAGAATCGCTTATCACGCCGGAGAAGAAATAGTCCGCGTTGCAGTCGAGAGCCTTGCAGATGAGCATAAAGCTGTTGAGCTTCGGATAGCTCCTGCCATTCTCTATATTGGATATCTGATTATCAGAGACTCCTATAAGCTCCGCCAGCTCGGACTGTTTCATTCCGAGCAGCTTCCTGCGCTGCATTATCCGCGCCCCGATAACGGCATTCTTCTTTTCATCATTCACTTTCATCACCCATGGAAAATGTTACCATTTGCCGCTTTTAATTGGAACAAACTGCCATTTACTAACACAATTATATTTGTAATACGCTGTTATTTTATGCCGTTGTTAAATAATATTAAGGATTTGTGCAGTTTTGACGCAAAAATATGCAGTATTGTTTGTTATATTGAATTTTATTGTTGACATGTTATCATGTAGTTGTCCCAAAAATACCAAAGAAAGGAAATGCCGGACTTAAATGGAACCGGCAGCAGGTGGACAAAATGAAAAACATAGCAAAGAAAGCGGCAGAGTCTGTTATTACTCTCGCCAAGAAGAACGTCAAGGACGACATCAACTCGACTGGTTCGCCCTGGTCTTATCAGCCCCGTATGCCCAAGAGCGCGGAGATCTATAAGAACAAATGATTTATGATCTGTCAGTTCGCCTGACTTCTCGTCTTGAGAAGCGCGGGTATCTGCCGGACAGCGAGGAAGAGATCGTGGCCTACGGTCTCTTTTCGTTGTTATCAAAGCTGATGTACGCGGTCATCTGCCTGATACTGGGGCTGATTTTTTCGGTTCCGCTCGAGAGCATGATTTTCTACGCCGTGTTCCTGTTCGTCAAGAAATACGGCGGCGGGTTTCACGCCTCGACCGAGGGCAGATGCATGATACTGTCGACGATAGAAATACTTTTGTCGATATGCTTTGTTTTCTTCGCCCTGCGCGAGTCCGCGGTTCTGAAATCCGGTGCGCTCGCATCGGCAGTGGCATACATTATAATATGCATCCTCTCCCCTGCGGCGGCGAAAGAGAAGCCGCTCGATAAAGCGGAGAAGATCCGCTATCGAGAGCGGTCGATAATCCGCGTTACGCTTACATTCGCAGCCATGACGGCGGCGTTCATCTTCGGCTATACGAGAATATGTGCTCCGCTTTGCTCCGCGCTGATGCTTGAGGGCGTCATGCTGACGGCAGGCAGGATATCACTGAGAAGATACAGCGAAGCGGCAGAAGAGTAAACACAAAAGCCATCTCTGAAAAGGGATGGCTTTTGTGTTTTTAGTATATAAATTGAGCCGCCCCATTAAGGAACGGCTTTTTGTTTATTTTTCTTTTCCAATCGTCACAGTGCTCTGTCCCCTGTGGCGAACGAGCCTTTGGACGGTGAATGTGCCGTCGTTTTTGATATTTATAAGCTGGCCGCCCCTGAAAGGCACGACATAGATATTATGGTCGCACGATAGACCGTAGCTGAGCCTTATCCCGTGATATTCGGCGGAATAGTTGTTCATATGGTCGTGACCCGCGAAGAACGCGGCGGGAGCGTCAGCGGATAATGATGGAATCCCTTTCAGCGCCAACAGAAATATATTTTATCTGCACGCCGATCCGCGTTTCTATGAAGTCGATATATTTTTTCGCCGCTTCGGGCAGTTCATCGAACGAGCGGCAGTCTGAGATATCCTCTTTCCAGCCGTCAAAATACTCATAGACGGGCTTTGCGTTATTGAGCGCGCTGCCGGTCGGGAAAGTATCGACGCGCTTTCCGTCTATTTCATATGCGACGCAGACGGGGATTTTATCGAAATAAGAGAGAATGTCAAGCTTTGTCAGCGCGATTGCGGTTGCGCCCTGTACACGCGCTCCGTAGCGCGAGGCCACAACATCAAAGCCGCCGACCCTTCTCGGTCTGCCGGTAGCCGCGCCATATTCGTTGCCCGCCCGGCGAAGTATTTCGCCCTCTTCACCGAACAGCTCGCACACGAACGGACCCTCGCCAACGCAGGTCGAGTAGGCTTTCATAACGCCTATGCTCTCGTCAAGATGTAACTGCGGAATACCCGCGCCGATAGTCGAAAATGCGGCGATGCTGTTTGACGACGAGGTATACGGATAAATGCCGTAATCAATATCCCTGAGTGCGCCGAGCTGAGCTTCAAAGAGTATCTTTTTGCCCTCGTCAGCCGCTTTGCTCAGATATTCCGACGTGTTGCAGATATACGGGAGCAGCGGCTTGCCGTATGTGCGAAGCCAGGTGAGCATTTTTTCGGCGTCGATAGGCTCGTGGTGATATCCGCCCTCGATGAGCAGGTTTTTCCACTCGACGATATCCCTGAGATGATCGGCGACGCCGTCTATGTCGCGCAGATCGCCCATACGAATGGTCTTTTTCATATATTTGTCCGCATAAACGGGCGCGATTCCCCGGCGGGTCGAGCCGAATTTTTTATCGGAGAGTCTGTCCTCTTCGAGGCAGTCCTGTATCCTGTGATAGGGCATGCAGATAGTTGCACGTTCGCTGATTTTCAAGTTTTCCGGGGATATCTCTATCCCCTTTTCGCGCAGCCTGCCGATCTCGCCGACGAGGTGCTCGATATCAATAACCATTCCCGTGCCCATGACATTCACTGTGCCGTCGCGCAGAATGCCAGACGGGAGCAGATTGAGAATAAACGTGCCCTTTTCGTTGACGACGGTGTGCCCCGCATTGTTTCCGCCCTGATAGCGCGAAACTATATCAAAATCCTGCGAAAGATAATCGACGATGCGTCCCTTGCCCTCGTCGCCCCAGTTGACACCGACTATCGCTGATAACATAATGATTGCTCCTTCTTTCGTTTGACTTGCCGCCATGCGGCGTGATTTCAGTTTTCGCTGTGTTTTGCGCCGTTTTCCGCGCTGAGAATAAGCTCTTCCTCTTCGCGGATGAACATCATGCCGAAGCTTATCAAAAGCAGTCCGCAGGATATCCAGATCGACTTCTCGCCGAGTCTCCCGGTAACAAAGCTGCCGACACCCGCGCCGACGGCAAAGACCAATATGACCGCGAAATATGTAAGCGCCTTTTTGAGTATCGCCTTATCCTTTGTGCGAAAATAGGCGCAGAGAGCCTCAGTGCCGCTTCGCATATTGCCGATGCACATCGTACTGGCATAGGCATGGCCGCGCACCTTATGGAATGTCTGCACCTGAAGCGCGCAGACGAACGAGACGAGCGCATTCGCGAGAGGATCGAGCTTCTGCGGCATGAATCCGACCGCAAACAGCAGAACTATCTCATCGATAAGGATCAGCTGCCGCCAGTGGATTTTCTCGCAGTTTTTGAACCGCATATGCACCACTTCCGCTATCGCGATGCCGATGATAAACGACACAACGGGGATTAGATATTTGATGACCCTGCTTCTGTCCGCGTCGACAAGGGCAGTGCTCATGAGCACGATGTTTCCCGTCTGCGCATTTGCAAAGACCGAGCCGCGGCAGCAATAAGTATAGGCATCCTGAAATCCGCCGGAGAGTATTATGAACACCGCCGCGCGGAATTTGTCAGACATCTGTCCGTGAAAACCGTTTTTGAGTTTCATGCAGACACACGACCCTTGGATTTATCGGCAGTCAGCCTGTCTATGCTGACAAGCTTCGTGCAGAGTGCGAGCACGCGCACCGCGAGAGTTATCTCTTCGACCGTTGCAAACGACGGGGCGAGCCTTATATTTTTATCCTCCGGGTCGAGTCCGTGCGGATAAGTTGCCCCGGCGGGAGTGAACGTAACGCCGCAGTCGCCGCACATCTTCACGACCTTTCCGGCGCAGCCCGGCATGGTGTCAAACGAGAGGAAATATCCGCCCTTGGGCGTTGTCCACTCTGCGATGCCCAGGCCGCCCAGTTCTTCGTCCAGCACTTTATATACCGAATCGAACTTCGGCTTCAAAATGGCGGCGTGCTTTTTCATATGTGCTTTAAGTCCGGCGCTGTTTTTGAAATATCTCGCGTGCATCAGCTGGTTCATCTTATCCGGTCCGATTGTCGCGAATTTCAAAAAGCTCTTTATATCTATCAGATTGGCCGGACTCGCCGCGACCGCCGCAACGCCCGCGCCCGGGAAGGTTATCTTGCTCGTGGAGCAGAACTCATAGACCATATCGGCGCTGCCGGCTTTTTCGCATTCCTCGATTATATCAGGTATCTGCGCATTGTCGCCGTCAAAGGCGTGGACACAGTAGGCATTGTCCCAGAATATACGAAAATCCTCCGCCGCCGGCTTCAATGCGGCGAAGCGTCTGACTGTCTCGTCGCTGAACACGATTCCCGTTGGGTTCTGGTATTTCGGCACGCACCAGATACCTTTCACCTTTTCGTCCTTTATCAATTTTTCGACCTCGTCCATATCGGGACCCGTCGGCAGCATCGGCACGGGGACAAGCTCGAAGCCGAAATGCTCGGTTATTGCAAAATGGCGGTCATATCCGGGGACGGGACAGAGGAACTTGCGCCCTTCAACCTCCTGCCAGGGCTTCGCGCCGCAGATTCCGTCGGTCATGCCGTGGCTGACCATCTGATACATCATAGTAAGGCTGCTGTTCCCGCCAACAAGCGTATGCGACGAGTGCGTGCCCATCATATGCGCGAGCAGGCGCTTTGCCTCCGGGATTCCGTCAAGTCCGCCGTAGTTGCGGCAATCCTGCCCGCTCTCGGAGTCGAGGATGCTGCGACTGTCGATAACATCGAGCATACCGAGCGACAAATCCAGCTGCTCCGCCGACGGCTTTCCGCGCGACAGATCGAGCGTCACGCCGTTTTTTAGAAGTTTTTGGAGCTCTTTCGCAGCTTTCTCTTTTTCTGCTGCCAGCTCTTCGCTGCTTGCTTTCAGATAATTCAAAGTAATTCTTCTTTCCGGGCTTTACTTTTTTTGACGAGTGTATTATAATCCAGTTGCAGATATGTGTAAAATCTATAATACATATATCAACGATATCCAAAATATATATCAGCGGAGGCTTATCATGAACATAAACTACGACTACTACCGCATCTTTTACTTCGTTGCAAAATACGGCAACATCTCACAGGCCGCGAAGCTGCTTTTGAACAACCAGCCCAATCTGACAAGGACGATAAAGAACCTCGAAAGCGAGCTCGGCTGCCCCCTGTTTTCGCGCACAAACCGCGGCATGCGCCTGACGCCGGAGGGTCAGAAGCTGTATGAGCACATCAAGGTCGCCATCGAGCACATCGAGGCGGGCGAAGAAGAGATAACCGAGAGCAAGAATTTGCAGACGGGCACGGTTTTCGTCGCGGCGAGCGAGGTCGCCCTGCGCTGCCTGCTTCTGCCAGTGCTCAAAAAATTTCGCATGCTCTATCCCGGGGTTCGCATACGCATCAGCAACCACTCGACCCCGCAGGCAATAGCCGCGCTCAAGGACGGAACGGCGGATATCGCAATCGTCACGACTCCGACCGTCCGCTCCGCCTCGCTGAGCGAAACCCCGCTTCGCTCCGTGCGCGAGGTGGCGATATGCTCGCCGGCATTCAAAGAGCTGCTCGGCAGAAAGATAAGCCTCGTCGATCTCGGTAACTATCCGCTGATATCTCTCGGCACGAGCACAAAATCATTCGAGTTTTATTCGGCGTTCTTCACCGAGCACGGTCTGCCGTACAGCCCTGACATCGAAGCGGCAACGGCAGATCAGATTCTCCCGATGGCGCAGGCGGATCTCGGAGTCGGTTTCGTGCCCGAGGAGTTCGTAAATTCTTCCGACAACGTGCGGATAATCGACCTCGAAGAAGAGATACCCGAGCGCAGCATCTGCCTTATAAAAAGAAAAGAGCAGCCGCTGAGCGTGGCTGCAAAAGAACTTGAAAGAATGATAATAGAACTGGCGAGCGGAGAGTGAAAAGTGAAAAAGTAAAAATCGGCAAACATCTGACGATACTTGCCGATTTTTGGTGCGGATAACAGGGATCGAACCTGCATGGTTGCCCACCGGATCCTAAATCCGGCGCGTCTGCCAATTCCGCCATATCCGCATATGTGCCGTCCGCTGAATGTCTGCGCGGCTTTTGACTGCTATATTATATCAGGGATAATAATTATTTTCAAGTTTTTCGCGTTCGGAGCTACAAAAAATAAAAAAAAGCTTGCTTTTTTGCAAGTTATCTGTTATCATATCATCTGTTACCGAGTAAAGAAGGAGGTGCGACACATGGCAAAATGCGAATATTGCGGTAAGGATGTGTCTTTCGGCATCAAGGTTTCCCATTCTCACAGACGTTCAAACAGAACCTGGAAGCCCAACATTAAAAGGGTCAAGGCTATAGTGAACGGCTCTCCCAAGAGAGTTTATGCATGTACTCGTTGCCTTCGTTCCGGCAAAGTTACACGCGCTGTCTGATGACCGAACAGATATTCACGGCACTGTTTTAAACGGTGCCGTAATTTTTTTGCCTTTTTATATTCACGCTCCGGCATCTTTTTGGGGCGGGTATAATACTATTATATATTCTGTACCCTCCTGACCGCTGACAAAGTTTATGACATAATTGTAAACTTTGGAAAAAGGTATTGATTTTTGGTACAAATGGGTTTAGAATATGAATTAGCACTCGGGGATATAGAGTGCCAAAAGATTTTTAAGCTTGCATTTTTTATAATTCAGGAGGAATCGATATGAACATTAAACCGCTTGCAGACAGAGTTGTTGTCAAGCCTGTCGAGGTTGAAGAAACTACGAGTAGCGGCATTATCCTCGCCGCTTCCGCACAGGAGAAGCCTCAGGTTGCTGAGGTCGTTGCAGTGGGTCCCGGCGGACTTGTTGACGGCAAGGAAGTTGAGATGTACGTCAAGGTCGGCGACAGAGTCATAACCGGCAAATATTCCGGCACTGAGGTCAAGCTCAACAAAGAGGAATACACCATAGTCCGTCAGAGCGACATTCTCGCTATCGTAGAATAATCGGAGGTAATTCATCATGGCAAAACAGATCATTTACGGCGAGGAAGCCCGCAAGGCTCTCCAGGCCGGTATCGATAAGCTCGCTAACACAGTTAAAATTACGCTCGGCCCCAAGGGTAGAAACGTTGTGCTCGACAAGAAGTACGGCGCTCCCCTCATCACCAACGACGGTGTCACCATCGCCAAGGATGTTGAGCTCGAAGATCCCTTTGAGAACATGGGCGCTCAGCTGATAAAGGAAGTCGCCACAAAGACAAATGATGTCGCGGGCGACGGCACCACCACCGCTACCCTGCTCGCTCAGGCACTCGTCCGCGAGGGCATGAAGAACGTTGTTGCAGGCGCAAACCCGATGGTCATCAAGAAGGGCATCCAGAAGGCCGTTGACGCCGCTATCGAGGCCGTCAAGTCCCACTCTCAGCCTGTTAAGGGCACCGAGGACATCGCAAGAATAGCTACTATCTCCTCCGCTGACGAGGACATCGGCAGAATCATTGCCGACGCTATGGAGAAGGTCACCTCCGACGGCGTTATCACCGTTGAGGAGTCGAAGATTGCGCAGACCGAGGCAGAGGTTGTCGAGGGCATGCAGTTCGACAGAGGCTACATTTCCCCCTACATGGTAACCGACACCGACAAGATGGAAGCTGTCATTGAC
>ULSZ01023558.1_pt1 | contig 21346 bp, 16 predicted proteins | sample 1957151 | NCBI WGS metagenome assembly ULSZ01 (sample SAMEA4835721, study PRJEB28245) | human gut metagenome | biome: gut microbiome; material: fecal sample | place: Denmark | collected 2008
CTTGTAGGGTGCGGCGACTCGACGCACCGCTGCCGCGACAGCGGCACGGGATCTTTGCAAAAACTTATTTTACGGATCATAGGCGGAACTTCGTTCGCCTGCTTTAAAAATCTATAATAGTGGCAAGTGGCTAAAGGATTGCTTTACTTGCATCATCTCCAAAAAACACCGTGACGCTCACGCATCAAAGGGTCGTCGAGGTCACCGACCCCTACAAGCCGCTCAACGAGGCCTCGAAATACATAACTCGCGACTCCCAGTCGGCGGCGCTTCGGTGATGCTACCCGCCTTTCCCAGATAGATTTCGGATACTGCGGCGCGGCTATTAGAAGCCTGATTATAAAAATTGTTTGAGTCGCTTGTTTTTACTTTGCTATGGCTCGAGTAATAGACAAATCCCTATTCGCCATTCTACTTGTCATCGCCAAGAAACAAAGCCGTTGCAAATGCCGCCAATTACAAGGCTTTTGAAATTTACTGTCCGTTTTTTGACACACCTGCCGTGATAGAATAGAATCAGAAAATAAGGAACGGAGAGATACATATGAAATTCAAGATAGGTTTTACCGCAGAAAAAGAAGTTGAGAAGAAAGCTCCCGAGACCGAGACAAAAGCTCCCGAAGAGGCTCCCGCGAGGGAATCGCTCGTGAGGGTCTATTTCCCGCAGCGCGGCTTTGACTGCACATATTACAACAATCTTTTCGACCTGCATGTCGGCGACCTCGTCTATGTTGACGGCAAGCTTGAGGGCAAGCGCGGCAAGGTCATCGATGTGTCGTACACATTCAAAATAAAGCTGTCCGACTACAAAAGAGTAATTGCAAAAATCGATACGGACATCTCCGGCGAGTTCTGCTATGTCGGCGACGAGCTGTTCTCTTTTGACAAAAATACCGTGCCGTTCGGGAAGATACTCCCCTACTTCAAAGCTCCCACAAAACCCGATGAGGAATATGCGAGCGCAAAAGAGAACAAGTTCTATAATCTCGACGACCTCGAGGGCATGGGAGCATACGAGCACACAATAATGGTAGGCAAATCCGACTTCAACTGCGGCGAGGTTCTGTATCTCAGCGTTGAAGACGGCAAGGGACACGCGATAGTCGGCACAAACGAGCTGCACGAAGTTGAATTTGACTACAAGAACGGCATGATTGCAAACATCACTTGCGACTGCTGGGCATGCGGCATCTGCAAGCACGGTGTGGCGGCTGTTTTCGCGCTGAAATCAGCGCTCGAAAAAATCGAAAAGCATTTCCCGGAAAAATTTGAAGCAAGCGGGTATTTTGCCGTTATGTCGAAGAACACGTTTATGAACGTCATCGCCTCGCTCGGTGACGACAGCGTCGGAAGTTTTGTTATAAAGAAGAACTAAATTTTCTATTTTCATATCACTTCCGACAAAAATCGCATCGTTTTTGCAGTTAAGTTGACAATTTTCTCTAAAAAATGTATGGTGAAACAAACAAAATACGGGAAGTGAGACAATGAAGCCTATAGCTCACCTGCGGCTCGTTGAAAAATCCGAACCGCCGGAATATGACGAACAAACACTGAAAGCCCACAACGAGAACAGCGGGAAATATGCCGCAGAGGCGCTGCGATGTATCGAGTTAGACAAAATCGGAAGCTTTTGCGGGAACATTCACGACTTAGGCAAGGCGACAAAAAAGTTCTTTGACTACATACAGCCCGGCAACACGCTCCGGCGCGGCGAAGTGAACCACACATTCGCGGCGGTCAGATATATTTTTGAGATGTCCGACGGCGTTGACAACGAGGTGCGCGAGCTTCTCGCCTATGCGGTCGGCGCGCATCACGGACAGTTTGACGCGGTGAATGACGACCACAAAAACGGCTTTGAACACAGGCTGACAAAAGACGGCATCGACTATGACGAGGCGAAGAAAAACTTCAACGAATACTGTTTTTCAGACGCCGAACTGAAATCGCAGTTTGACGAAGCCGCGGAACAGCTTACTAAAATTATTGCGGGCATAAGAGAGCGCAATCCGAAGAGAAGCGCGCGGCAAGCTGAAGAATATGAATTTCAGATAAACCTGCTGGCTCGGCTTCTGCTCTCGGCTGTTATCGAGGGCGACAGGCGCGACACGGCGGAATTCATGGAAAACATGGAGTTCCCGCAAGCTGAAGCGGATTGGGACGAGTGCCTCGGGCACATCGAAGAAAAGCTCGGCGAATTTTCAAACACAAGACCGATAGACGGGGCGAGAAAGCAGATATCCGACATCTGCCGCGCCGCCGCAGAAGAAGAGCCCGGCATATTCAGGCTCAATGTCCCAACCGGTGCAGGCAAAACGCTCTCGGGGCTGAGATTCGCCGTGGCTCACGCAAAAACACATCGGAAGAAGCGAATCATTTTCACCTCTCCCCTGCTGAGTATTCTCGACCAGAATGCGAAGATAATAAGAGAATTCATCGGAAACGACAGCATCATAACGGAGCACCATTCAAATGTCGCTCTCGACGAGGACAATGCGGACGAACTCAAACGCGCCCAGCTGTTAACGGAAAACTGGTCGTCGCCGGTGATAATAACCACCCTTGTTCAGCTGCTCGACACTTTGTTTGCAGGAAAGACCTCTTGCATACGCAGAATGCACGCACTGTGCGACAGCGTAATAGTCATAGACGAGGTTCAGACCGTGCCAAACGAAATGCTGTCACTTTTTAACACGGCGGTAAACTTTCTCTCGGAGGTCTGCGGCGCGACTATAGTCTTGTGCTCGGCGACTCAGCCGTGCCTTGAACAGACGGCGCACCCGATGACAGAAAATATAAAAGATATTGCGCCGTTTGACGAGGAGCTGTGGCGAGTGTTCAGGCGCACGCAGATAATCGACAAGGGCGGCATGCGGCTTGATGCAATTCCCGCATTTATCGCAGAACAGCTCGGCACAACAGACAGTCTGCTTGTCATATGCAATCTCAAAAAGCAGGCGGCGTATCTGTTCACCAAGATGAAATTGGAAAACACCGTGATCTTCCATCTTTCCGCCGGAATGTGCATGGCGCACAGAATGGCGGTAATATCCGAGATAAACAGCGCACTTGAAAGAAAGCGCACAAATCCAGACGCACCAAAAGTGGTTTGCATCTCAACGCAGGTCATCGAAGCGGGCGTTGACGTCTCGTTCGGCTGCGTGATAAGGCTCTGCGCGGGGCTCGACAGCGTGATACAGGCGGCGGGCAGATGCAACCGCAACGGCGAGCTCAACGGAGCCGCAGATGTGTTCATAATAAACTGCCGCGGCGAAGACCTCGGCATGCTCAGAAGCATAAAGGACGGCAAGATGGCGTGCATGTCACTGCTGTCAGACTACGAATATCATCCCGAGAAGTACCCGTCGGGGCTTACATCTGACGAGGCGGTATACGCCTACTACAAGAAGCTCTATATTCAATCCGACATCGGCGCGCAGGATATGCCGATAAAAATCGACGGTTCGCCGTTCACTCTCTTTGATCTTCTTTCGCTCGACAGGACATTCGCGAACGCGCCTTATTTAAAAGCAAACGGCGAAAAATATGCGCTGACTCAAGCGTTCAAGACCGCCGGGAACAGGTTCACCGTCTTCGGCAGCAGCACGACCGATGTTATCGTGCCATACGGCGAGGGAAAAGAGATAATCGCCGAGTTCGGCTCAAAGCGAGCCGAAGATGATATAAAGTATCTCAAAAAGCTCATCAAAAAAGCGCGGGCATACACCGTCTCGCTCTATGAAAATCAGCGCAGAGCCCTTGCGGACAGCGGTGCGCTCCACCCCATAGCAGACGGCATCGCGCTCGCGCTGAGCGAAGAATTCTACAACGAAGATTTCGGACTCAATCTTGACGGCGAAAGCCGCGAAGCAATCACATTATAAATAAACACAGGAGGTGTGCAGCATATGGAACATCCGAATATAGTGACATTTGAAGTATTCGGAGACTACGCGCTTTTCTCCGACCCGGTAATGCGCGTTGGCGGAGAAAAAGCAAGCTATCAAATCCCGACATACGAAGCTCTCAAGGGTATTCTTCACTCGATCTACTGGAAGCCCACTATCGTCTGGTATATCGACAAGGTCAGAGTGATGAACCCCATTCAAACTGAGGTCAAGGGCATCCGACCGATAAAATACAACGGCGGGAACGACCTCTCGTTCTACACCTATCTCAAAGACTGCCGTTATCAGGTGCAGGCACATTTTGAGTGGAACGAGAACCGCCCGGAGCTCATCGGCGACCGCAACGAGAACAAGCATCACAACATAGCAAAGCGCATGATTGAAAAAGGCGGGCGCAGGGATATTTTCCTCGGCGCGCGCGAATGTCAGGGCTATGTTGAGCCATGCGAATTCGGGAGCGGCAAAGGCGCATACGATGAGACGCCCGAACTCGCATTCGGGCTGATGTACCACGGGATAACCTACGCGGACGAAGCGTATTCCGACGAGACGAAAAACCGAATGACCGTTCGATTCTGGTACCCGACGATGGAAAAGGGCGTTATCACATTCCCCCGACCCGAGGAGTGCACGATAACAAAAACGGTGCGCGAAAACATGGCGATAAAGCCGTTCGGCGAAGACCTCGGCAATTTCATCGGACTCAGAGAATTCGGGGAGGTGGAATAAATGAGCATATGGCAAAGAGCCGTTGAGACATATGACTGTCACAGCGATTCAGTTGGAAAAAGCTTCGACAACCATGTCACACTGATGCCGATATCTCACATCATCCAGAACGCGCAGATAGAAATACTTCTTGACGAATATGGAAAATTCAAAGAAGCTTTGGATGTTGCCAAGGATAAAAAGAACACTAAGACTATTATTCCGGCAACCGAACGCTCTGCCGGACGCGTTGGCGACACTCCATGCGCGCATCCTCTGAGCGATCAGCTGCGATACATTGCAACGTATATGCCGGAGAGACACGAGTCATATCTGAACCAGCTCAGGGCATGGGCTGAATCCGAATTCAGCCACTCGAAAGTGCGCGCGATACTCGCCTATGTCGAGAGCGGAACTATAGTTGACGACCTCGCCGACGAAAATATTATAGAGCTTGACGAGAGCGGAAAGCCACTGAGCAAGTATGATAAAAGCTTAATTCGCTGGCGCGTTATGAACACGGGCGACAATGATGCGTGTTATAAAGACACAAGCCTTTTTGACGCATTTATCGGATACTACAGTTCATTGCAGAATAAAGCCCCGAAAAAGCTCTGCATGATATCGGGCAAAGACGAACGCATAACCGAAAGTCATCCGAAAGGAACCGTTGCATCGGCATACGGCGCAAAGCTCATATCGGCAAACGACAGCTCAAATTTCACCTACAGAGGACGTTTCACCGACTCACAGCAGGCGGCTACCATCGGATACGAGACCTCTCAGAAAGCGCACAACGCTCTCGCCTGGGTTGCGGCGAATCAGGGAATTATAATAGGCGGCAGAACTTTCGTCTGTTGGAATCCAAAGGGAGATACATCCTTGTTCAAGGACTCCGAAACATTGACGCCCAACTACAGCGACGAAGAAGAGAAAAAAGATTTTCCGGCTACTCCGACCGACTACAAAGCCGACCTGAAAAAGGCATTGAGCGGATGGCAGGACAAGCTTCCGGCGGAGGACGATATTGTTATAGCGTCGTTTGACGCCGCCACAACAGGCAGACTCTCCATAACATACTACAATGAGCTGAAAGGTTCGGATTTCCTGAACCGTCTCGCGTTCTGGAAGGAGCACTGTTACTGGTCAAGCGGAAAGTTCGGCTATCAGTCCCCGTCAATATGGGAAATAGTCAAGTGCGCCTTCGGCACAGAGCAGAACGGGAAACTCAGCGTCGACGACCGAGTGATGCGCGAGCAGGCGCAAAGGCTGCTCCACAGTGTTATCGACCAAGCGCCTATACCGCAGGACATCGTCCGCGCGCTGATGCACAGAGCATCGATGCCGCTCGCCTACGACACAAAATCAAACCGCATAAAAATTCTCTATAACGCTTGTGCGGTTATATATGCATACAGGACCGTTACTAAAAAGGAGGAATGGGAAATGGCCCTTGAAAAAGACAAGAAAGACAGAAGCTATCAGTTCGGGCGTCTGCTCGCGGTCATGGAAAAGGTCGAGCGCGACACCTATGACAGAGACGAGAAGAGAGAGCCGAACGCAATAAGAATGCAGTCGGTTTTCTGCGAAAGACCGATGTACGCCTCACGCATAATCCGCGACAGTCTCAATCCATATTTTGCAAAGCTCTCGCCCGGAATGAGAATATACTACAACAACCTCATCGGCGAGATTTTCGGTCATCTGAGCGAATTCGACGAGAAAGACCTCAACCGCCAGCTTGAGGACAGTTACCTTTTGGGCTATTACCTGCAGCGCAGTGAACTCTACACAAAGAAAGAAAGCACCAACGAGGAGGAAAATTAAAATGGCAGCTCTTAACAACAAAATCGATTTCGTAGTTCTTGTATCCGCAAACCAGGCAAATGTAAACGGCGATCCGCTCAACGGCAACCGCCCGCGCACCGATTACTCCGGCTACGGCGAGATGTCCGATGTCTGCATCAAGCGCAAAATACGCAACAGAATGCAGGATCTCGGCAACGACATATTCGTCCAGTCCGCAGACCGCAGCGACGACGGCTGCAAGAGCCTGAGCGAACGCGCGTCAAGCAACATAAAGACGAAAGACATAAACGAATACGCAAAAGAAGCCTGCGAAAAGTGGCTCGATGTCCGTTCATTCGGTCAGGTGTTCGCTTTCAAATCCAAGGACAGCAGCGGCGTATCGGTCGGCGTGCGCGGTCCGGTCAGCATACATCAAGGAGTCAGCGTATCGCCGATAGAGGTTCGCTCCATTCAGATAACCAAGAGCGTCAACGGCGAACCCGTCAAAGACGGCAAGGACGCCTCGGCGCGTTCCTCCGACACAATGGGACAGAAGCATTTCGTCCAGTTCGGTCTCTATGAGATAAAGGGCTCGATAAATGTTCAGCTCGCCGAAAAGACCGGATTTTCAGAAGAAGATGCGGATATTATAAAAGAATGCCTGCGCACGCTGTTCCTCAACGATGCTTCTTCGGCGCGCCCCGAGGGTTCAATGGAGGTTCTGCGCGTCTATTGGTGGAAACACAACTGCAAGGACGGTCAGTATTCGAGCAGCAAGGTACATCGCAGCGTTCACGTTGAATTGAAGCCCGATGTCAACATCCCCTCAAGCGCGGATGACTATATTATATCTGTAGATGAGCTTCCCGGGCTTGAGCCCGAGATCATCGAGGGAGTATAATGACATACAGGGAGTGTGATTTTCTGCAAATAAGCGGAATACAGCACTTTGCTTTTTGTCGCAGACGTTGGGCTCTCATTCACATTGAGGGACTTTGGGCAGAAAATCTGCGCACTGTAAACGGTGAAATATTCCACGAACGGGCGCACGACCCGTCGCTCAGCGAAAAGCGCGGCGATCTGATAACAGTCCGGGCTCTGCGGGTATTCTCGTCAGAGCTCGGAATAAGCGGAGAATGCGACGTTGTCGAATTCAGACGCGATGACGAAAACGGCGCGAAACTGCGCGGGCGCGATGGCAGATGGATGCCGACGCCGATCGAATACAAAAGCGGATCTTCTAAAGCGGGCGATGCCGACAGGCTTCAGCTGTGCGCGCAGGCAATGTGCCTTGAAGAGATGCTCGGAGTCGAGATTGAACTCGGATATATGTTCTACGGCGAGACGCATCGGCGCGAAAAAGTTTATATAAACGCCGAACTGCGCCAAGCGGTGAAAGATGCAGTCAGCGAGATGCACAGCTACATGAGCCGCGGCTACACGCCCAAAGTCAAGACAGGCAAATTTTGCAACGCCTGTTCACTCAAGGAGCTCTGTCTCCCTGCCCTGTGCAAGAACAAAAGCGCGGCGGAATATATAGACTCCGCTATCGGCGAGGACGGTGACTTCGATTGAAAAAGCTTATGAACTCGCTCTATATTCTGACTCCCGACGCCTATCTGACGCTCGACGGAGAAAATGTTGTTGTCAAAAAGGACGGCGCGGAGATGGGCAGATTCCCTCTGCACAGTCTCGAACAGATAGTGACTTTTTCATACATGGGCGCGAGCCCGGCTCTCATGGGCAAATGTGCAGAGCAAAACAAGTCGCTGTCATTCTTCTCTCAAAGCGGACGGTTCCTCGCGAGAGTCGGCGGCGGAGTGCAGGGCAATGTGCTGCTGCGCAGGCAGCAATACCGCATCGCCGACAGTCCGAGTGAAAGCCTGCAGACAGCCAAAAATTTCATCACTGCAAAGATATTCAACTCCCGCTGGGTATTGGAGCGTTCATTGCGCGACCACCCGATGAGCATTGATGCAGGGAAAGTAAAAGACGCATCGGAAAAGCTGAAAGAATCCGTATACACGGCTCGCAGCTGCACGGACGACGGGTCGCTCCGCGGCATTGAGGGTGAAGCGGCAAGCACATATTTTTCGGTATTCGACGAGCTTATACTCAACCCCGACCCATGTTTCGGTTTCGAGACGCGAAACCGTCGTCCGCCGCTCGACTGCGTGAACGCGCTTCTCTCATTTGCCTACAGTCTGCTTGCAAACGACTGCGCGAACGCACTTGAAAGCGTAGGGCTTGACCCATATGTCGGCATGATGCACACCGACCGCTCGGGCAGGAAATCGCTCGCACTCGACCTTATGGAAGAACTGCGCCCGTCGTTTGCCGACAGATTTGTGCTCAGCGGAATAAACAACCGCTCGTTTCAGAGCAATATGTTTGTGAAAACAGACAGCGGCGCCGTACTCCTCACCGATGACGGTCGGCGATCGTTCTTCAAACTTTGGAAATCGAGGCGGGACGAAAACCTGACTCACCCGTTCCTGAAAGAGAAGATACAATGGGGGCTCGTGCCGTATATTCAGGCACTTCTGTTAGCGCGCTACATCCGCGGCGACATTGACGAATATCCCCCGTTCCTGTGGAAGTAGGTGCGTTATGCTCGTATTGATAACCTATGATGTCAACACCGAAGACGCCGGCGGCAGAAAGCGGCTTCGAAAAGTTGCGAAAGAATGTGTGAATTACGGTCAGCGGGTTCAGAACAGTGTATTTGAATGTGTATTGGATGCCGCGCAATACAGATTAGTAAAGCACAAGCTCGAACAGCTCATTGACACCGAAAAGGACAGTCTGAGATTTTATAATCTCGGGAACAACTATCAGACAAAAATAGAGCATATCGGAGCCAAGGCCGGATATCAGCCGGAAGGACTCCTTATGCTTTAGTGCGAAACGGCATCGATCATAAAAAGTGCCGTATGTTCGCACCGAAAAAGCCGTGCTTTTACGACTGTTTAAGTCAAGTAAAAAGCACAGCTGTCGCAAAAATATATAGTTTTATATGCACTATGTACAAGCATAGCATTGCATATTTGTATATTTTTGCAGTCGCCCTCCCCACGGAGGGCGTGGATTGAAATTATGTAAAGCCCGTGATATTGCCCGCGCGCGACGGGGTCGCCCTCCCCACGGAGGGCGTGGATTGAAATTCTCCCAATCAGCGAAGAAGAAAAACGGCTTGTTGTCGCCCTCCCCACGGAGGGCGTGGATTGAAATATTCGCGCAAGCGTCGCAATTCTCCGCCGTGCAGGAAGTCGCCCTCCCCACGGAGGGCGTGGATTGAAATCGGTTCGCGTACATATTTATAATATATGTAGCCCCAGTCGCCCTCCCCACGGAGGGCGTGGATTGAAATCGTCGTAGAAGGAACGATCCCCGCTTCGCCGTAGGTCGCCCTCCCCACGGAGGGCGTGGATTGAAATAATTATTGCCCTTCGTGCGGAAAGCGGGTGAAGAATGGTCGCCCTCCCCACGGAGGGCGTGGATTGAAATCGTGATCTTGCAATATGCGTATTTGTTCATTTCGGTCGCCCTCCCCACGGAGGGCGTGGATTGAAATCCGCGCTTTCATTATCAAGGGCAAGCGGCTTCGCCGTCGCCCTCCCCACGGAGGGCGTGGATTGAAATCTTTTCAGACGGGCGGCAATGTCAACAACGCGTTCGTCGCCCTCCCCACGGAGGGCGTGGATTGAAATGAACATTTCTTCCGGCGCGCCCGCCTTAATCAGGTCGCCCTCCCCACGGAGGGCGTGGATTGAAATATTCCTTCACCCGCTCCCCGTTATAGATAACTACCAGTCGCCCTCCCCACGGAGGGCGTGGATTGAAATTTGACTTTTGCGGCTGTTGAGAGTATCATTAAATGGTCGCCCTCCCCACGGAGGGCGTGGATTGAAATAATCCCGCCCGCGTTATAGTGCGGCGGGTGGTTCACGTCGCCCTCCCCACGGAGGGCGTGGATTGAAATGCGCAAGTGAACGCATTGTTCCAGCTTCGCGCATTGTCGCCCTCCCCACGGAGGGCGTGGATTGAAATTGCCGCGATCCCTTCGGGCTTCTTGCTCTGCGCGGAACAAGTCGCCCTCCCCACGGAGGGCGTGGATTGAAATCTCTTATCTTCTTCGCGTGTTTTTTCGGCTTTTGTCGCCCTCCCCACGGAGGGCGTGGATTGAAATTTTCTGTTTCGGGTAACTCTATTACTTCAAATGGTCGCCCTCCCCACGGAGGGCGTGGATTGAAATAGTCTTGAATGATTTAATAACAGCTCTTCAAGGGGTCGCCCTCCCCACGGAGGGCGTGGATTGAAATCTGTGGATGGTTATCTTTGCTATTGTTGCGGGTACTGTCGCCCTCCCCACGGAGGGCGTGGATTGAAATCCCCTGCTCCGCTGTCTGATTAAAGAGGATATCATCGTCGCCCTCCCCACGGAGGGCGTGGATTGAAATATCGATAAGTACGACAGAATGCGACAAATTAGCGTCGCCCTCCCCACGGAGGGCGTGGATTGAAATATTGCTTCCTGCGTCCTCTATTCTATCAACACCTTGTCGCCCTCCCCACGGAGGGCGTGGATTGAAATGGCTTCGTTCGCGTTTCCTGAATATATCTTGTATATGTCGCCCTCCCCACGGAGGGCGTGGATTGAAATAATCTTTGTGCATAATTCATAAATTAATACCTCCGGTCGCCCTCCCCACGGAGGGCGTGGATTGAAATTGCAATCTTTTATCTTGTCAGCCCGCGGACATTAGTCGCCCTCCCCACGGAGGGCGTGGATTGAAATATAAGGTACAGACGGATTAATAGCAGAGTTTATTGTCGCCCTCCCCACGGAGGGCGTGGATTGAAATTTCTATACTTTGTATTTCTATCGTGCTACTTTTGTCGCCCTCCCCACGGAGGGCGTGGATTGAAATACCTTAATGCGAGTGCGCGCCAGTAGTCCGCGAAATAGTCGCCCTCCCCACGGAGGGCGTGGATTGAAATGCCTTGTTGTGAGCGGCAATGCTACTGTTGCAAAGTCGCCCTCCCCACGGAGGGCGTGGATTGAAATAAATTTTGAGCCAAACAGCGTTCTTGGTCGCAGGGTCGCCCTCCCCACGGAGGGCGTGGATTGAAATGCACTTGCATGAGCGGACAAATCCAAAATAGTCCGTGTCGCCCTCCCCACGGAGGGCGTGGATTGAAATGGTTGCACAAGCCTATCCCGAGCGCAACACGGTCGGTCGCCCTCCCCACGGAGGGCGTGGATTGAAATAGTTTATTTCCATCTTTGTGGTTTATTTGCGGCGTCGCCCTCCCCACGGAGGGCGTGGATTGAAATAAGGCTACCTCTATGATTTTGGCATGTTCCTATCGTCGCCCTCCCCACGGGAGGTTCAGTCTGAAACAGGAGGTTATATCAAATACATTCGCAAGCCTGACAACTGTCTTTTTATTGTTTTGGAGCAGCGTTTTTTGAATATAAAAACAGCGCCTTGCAGTCAAATACAAGACGCCGCAATTATTGGATTGCAGTATAGCAAAACATCCATGCTTTACGCTCGACAGTTAAAATCAATAATCGATATATATTCCCTGTCTCCGTTCTTCCATCTTTTGCGCATGATATTCTGCATATTCTCTCACGAAGCGATGTTTCAAATCTTCCGGAGTATCAGGCGTAAAATCCCGCCATTTCGATATGGTCGGCCGCCTTTCCGCTGTCTTTAGCGATATTCCATATCACATCTTGATTCCCGCCGAGATGCCTGTGGCGGAGTATATTCAGCTCCGAGGCTTTCGGCTTCGCCCACGAGGCGAAATACTGCGGTCTGCACGACCTTGTGTAACGCACATAGAGAGCATTTTTGAGTTTGCTGTCCATTTTCTTCTCCTGTTTGAGCTTATTATCAGACCGCCGCCTCTGCGCTTTCGTGCTGCGCGATGCGCTCCTTTGCCCCGTCATAGATGGCAAATATATCTTCGCATCGGCTGTAATTCTCGCTCTGCGCTATCGTTCTCACTGCGTCGAGATACGGCTTTGCGGCTCTGTAATAGAGCGAGTTTTCGTCGGTCGCTTTCTTTATCTCAAGCTGAACGCGCTGTTTTTCGGCGCGCACCTGCCGAAGCTCTGCTTTGAGCTCTGCAATAGATGCTTTATCTTTTGACTCTTTGGCGAGCTTCATGCTGTCCGTGACGCGCTTCATATTGACTTCCGCCTCGTCCTCACGCTTGAAGAGCCCCGCGAAAACAGAGCTGTCAAACGGTTCGATGCCGTTGGGATAATATTTCGCGGCGGTCTTGCGCGTTGTTTTGATATCGCCGACGAGTCTTAACATATCTTTTCTGCGCTCTTTCTGCTGCGCGGTCGCCTTGGGCATGTGCTTGACATCGCTCTTTTTGAGCTCTATTGCCGACATGAAGCCGCCGAGCCCCGCCGCGCTTATTCTCTTCGCGATTTCAAGATCCTCCATACCCTCCGGGGTGTTGAAACGGTCGAGCTCCGCGAGGACAAAACGGGATATCTCTATCTTCTCGTTTTCCTGAGCTTTAAGATTATACTCTTTCTTAGCCGCCTTTAAAAGTGCCTTGTCACCGGACTTTTTCGCCTGCTTTATTCCGTCCTTTGAGAGAACGTTCATTTCACGTCCGGAATACTCTTTGGCTTCTTTTATAATATCGACCGCCTCGACAAGCGCATCGTCTGCGAGGACATTGTTTCCGTAGTCCTCGAAAAGCGCTCTAATTTTTAGCACCTTGACTATCGCCTTCTGCTTGACCTCGGTGAAATCATAGAAAAAGAGCGGAATGACATTGAGCACCGCACCGACAATGGACGCGATAACGAGAACGCTGCTTATGCGAACAAAATAGTCATGGTTATAGAGAACATCATAGACATTCGAGCCGTCGTAGCCGAGCGACAGAGCGACGCTGCGGTTGAGTCCAGCGCCCTCATATATTGCAGGAAGAACGGAGCCTGTGGCGAGCGTTATGACGCTGCCTATAAGCCCGACCGCGGTGAACATTCCGTCTATTCGCTCGCCCGTTTTATACTGCTGATAGTCTCTTATATCCGCCTGGATGCTCGGGTTGAGAAGATGACCGAGCGAGGTTATGAACTGGTTGACGAATATGCATATGAGCAGCATCCATATTATTCCCGGGTCGCCCGTTCGGCGGACTATCGGGAGCATCAGCGCGATGAAGCCGATATTGAAAAGATTTGTTACGACGAGGATCTTCTTTTTGCCGTACTTTCTGATAAGGAACGGCGCGACGAGATTCGGCCAGAACGAGGCGTTGCCGGATATCGCGATTATCAGCGAATACTGACCCGGCGAGCACGCGCCCTGATAGTTATACATCCAGCCGAGAATACTGTTGAACGAGCTTTCGAGGAAGCCTATCCAGCCGGCGAGCGAGATTATCCAAAAATATTTGTTCTGCGCTATCGCCTTGAGCGCGTCGATAAATTTTATACGGATAACATGCGTCTTTGCCTGGACTATCTTCTCCTCGACATTGACATAGACGAGCAGGGATATCAAAAATCCGACGAGCAGCATCGGCGGATAGAGCACCCTGTATATTCGCATATCGTAGAGGGTGTTGTCGTTTGTTATAAGCCGCGCCGCTATCGGCAGGAATATGCCCGCTATCGACGGCGAAAGATTCTCGACAACGCATCTTATCGAGAGGACATCCGAGCGCTCTATCGTATTGGGCGAAAGGACGTTTATAAGGCTCTCGTAGGCATCGACCATGAAATTATAGAAGAACTGGAAGCCGACATTGAACAGCAAAACGACGATGCACTTCACAGTCAGCGACATATGCTCATACGGCATCCACACGAAGCCGATGCCGAGAATGACCGTCGGGATACCCATGGTTAGGATATACGGGCGGTACTTGCCCTTCATGCTGCGCGTATTATCAATCATCTTCGCGCGCAGTGCAGTCAGCGGGAAGCCCGAGAGGATACTGAGTATATATATGACATAGAGCGCGCCGGGGTCGATACCGATAGTGTTGCCTATTAGCGTATTGCCGACGGCGATTATCATATTCGACACGCAGTAGACTATAAATCTAACGCCTATGCCGCCAACAGAGAGCGAGGCTATCTCCTTATAGCTCATATACCGCTCTTTCGGCGGCTTGTTCCAGTGCGTTTTGACCGAAGAAACAACGGATTTGATTTTTCCGGCGATTTTCACAGTCATATTCCCCCTTGTTAAGATGAGTTCAATGTGTTAGTATAAAAGAGTAAAATATCAAATGCTACGAGTAAAAAAGGTGATGCTATGCCGATATTCAACGAAGAGATGTACTTATACGACAAGAATCAGAACAGCGATCTTTTTCATCTTCATTCTTTCGGCAGGCTCTTTCCCGACACCGACTACATAATCTCGCTAAAAGACAACTCAAACACAATAATCGAATGCGTGACCGACGGGGTCGGGTATATCGAGCACAACGGAACGGTCACCACAGTTGAAAAAGGCGACTGCTATATAATAAAGAAAGGCAGCGGCTACTCCTACTACTCCGACGACAAAAAGCCATATTCAAAAGTCTGGGTAACGGTATACGGGAGTCTCATAGACAGGTGGCTCGATTTTTACAATATAGATCAGCAGGTGTATATAAAGCACCTTGACATCACGTCATATTACAGCCAGATAAAGCAGACCGCACTCGGCAGGGATATGCTCGACAACGACAAGAAGCTGATGCTCCTCGTCCACGGAATCATATTCGAAATGGCGATGGCTACCCCCGCGAACAGCCGGAGCCGTGAGGACGCGCCGTATATCAAGACCGCCGACAATGTTGTTCTCGACATAAAGAAATATATCGAGAAGCAATGCAACGAGCGACTGACGAACAAAGACCTGTCGCTGAAATTCGGCATCTCACAGAACACGATGAACGACCTGTTCATCAGAAAATACGGCATATCGACATCGCAGTATCACATGCAGTGTAAGCTCTCTTCCGCCGAATATTTTCTCAAAAGTACCGATTTGACGATAGACGCGATAAGCGGGCTTATCGGCTTTTGCGACCGCAGCCATTTCAGAAAGGCGTTTATGAAAGCATACGGCATGTCGCCGAATCAATACAGAAAGAAGCTCAAATCCGACCTCAGCGCAGAATAATTGTCGTCACCGATCTCGGCGTGATTTTTATATGCCCGGGGTCGGCGATGTCATATTCGCGAAGATTATCGCTATCGTCCGTAACCGCTGATTTTACGGCTGAGTACTGCTCCGGCAGACTCAGCTCTTTTTCTTTTTTAGTGCTGTTTATCACTATAACCGCACAGCCGCCGTCATATTTGAACGCGAGCAGGCGCAGCTCGGGATCATCGCAGGCGGCATCAACGCGAACGGAATCTGTGGGAACATATTTCGAGAAGTTACCCGTAACATAGTAGCGTTTGGTCATCTCAAAAGTTTTATCGTCAAGATTTATGTATATCAGCCCGTCGCAATAGTTGACCTCGGACACAGCTATCCAATGCTGCCACGAGATAACATTGAGCACGGACAGATCTTCATACATAACATTCGCCGTGACGAGTGCCGAGTCCATGCCCTTGTCGCGTCCGCCCTGCATATGAGTCCATTCGCTCATATTGACAGGGACATCCGGATAGTTTTTGCTCATCCACTTCGCGAACCGTTTAAGGAAGCTCATGCGATTGTTAAAAAACGGGATTGGCATATGCAGGCAATAGGAATGGATATCGAGAGCGCCGAGGCGAGTGCGGACGAGCGGATCGCCCAAAACGGCGCGCGAATAGCTCTTGTTGAACCAGCGGATATCTCCGTTTTCGCAGCCGGAGAGCCGAACGCCGTCGAGAGTTTTCCTGCCGTCAAGCTCTTTGACGAACGCGCGGAGCACCTTGCGGCAGCTCGAGGGTCTGTAGTGGCAGCCCTCCTGCCCGCCGTTCCAGACCCAGAACGGCTCATTGACGGGCGAGATATATTTTACGGGTATGCCCTCGCCGATAAAATGCTCGGCAACATCGGCACAGTATTTGGCAAACGCAGGATAGTTCTTCTTTTTTATATTTTCTCTGAATATCTGATACTTGTCGAGATGCGTCTTATGGTTATTCGTCAGGCGCTCTATCGGGGAATTGACGAAGAAAATAACCTCGTCCGCGCCGTCGCTGGCGGCACGGCGCATCATATAGACCGCCGCGGCGTCGCGCGACCAGTCGTATTCGCCGGGAGCGGTCTCAAAGCACTCGGTCGCCCGCGCGGGTTCGCTGAAAGTACCGCGTCCGCTGTGCTTCGACCCGCCGCCGATATTGTAGCGGTAGATGCCAAGACCGATGCCCTCGGTCTTGCTGAAAAGCAGCTCACTGATTCTGTCTCTAACCGGTTTGCCGCTTATCGGATCCTCATGAGTCCAGTTTCCGACTATCTGCGCCCACCATGCGCCGCTCGCGCCGAAGCCTTCTATAGTCTGATATCGCTTCTCTTCATTTATATTCAGCTTCAATTTCAATGCCCCCATGTGAAAAGTGCATATATTTTTCATCTTATTCTAAAGTATATCATAGCTTTTCACGGAGTAAAGGTATTTTTTACAGAAAAAAGAGTACTTTTTACATGTGTTTTCAAGTTGGCGACGAAAGCAACGAAAAATCAATACAGCCGAAGCGATGAAAATTATTTTATATTCAAGCTGAGTTTGACGCTATTTTTCCGAAAAATATGTTTTTTACCTGCCGTCTGTAATTTTTGTAAAAGTTTCATATAATTATGTATATAAATTTTATCTTTATGTTGAAATTGTATTGCTTTTTGGTTTTTGTTCCCGTATAATGGAGCTTGTCTGATACGACAGAATATCTGAAAGGTGCCGAATTATGAACACCGTGATAATAATTCTGCTTGTTGTGCTCGCGATAGCCGTTGTGCTGCTGTTCGCGATATGCGGCTTCCTGTTCAATCAGGTAATATGGTATAAGCCGATAAAGCTGCCCGCCGCAAAAGGCGAGGTTGAGGATGACTTTGCAAAAGATCACAGAAAAGCCGAAGAAGAGTTCGGGAAAATGCCGTTCGAAAAGCTCACGCTTACGGCATCGAACGGCGAAAAAATATATGCGCGCCTGCTCCTGCCCGAGAAGAGCAACGGGCGCATGATAATCGCCTGCCACGGGGCGCACAGCTCAGGGATATGCGAATTCTGCTTTTCCGCACCGTACTTTCACCGCATGGGTTATACAATTCTGATGCCAGAGCACCGCGGCTGCGGCGAGAGCGAGGGAAAATTCTTAGGCTACGGCACGCACGAATCAAAGGACACTTTTCTTTGGATAGACTGCGCCCGCAAACGATTCCCGGAGCTCGACATATTCCTGCTCGGCGTGTCGATGGGCGGCGCGACGGTTCTAATGATGAGCGACAAAATAACCGACCCGGCGGTCAAGGGAATCATCGCGGACTGCTCCTACACGAGCGCATGGGATGAATTCGCCTATCAGCTCAAAAATCCGTTCGGGATCCCGGCGTTTCCCCTGCTATATATATTCGACCTGTATTGTCGCATAATCTGCAAATACAGCCTGCGCGACGCGTCGCCGATAAAAGCCGTTCGCAGCGCGAAAGTGCCGATACTTTTTATTCACGGCGCAAAAGACGCGCTCGTGCCCGTAAAAATGCAGAAAGAGCTGTTTGACGCGTGCCCGACCCAAAAAGAGATGCTGACGGTCGAAAATGCGGTTCACGCGCAGAGCTATTATACCGACCCGCGCGCTTATGAGGCGGCGGCGGAAAAATTTATAAACGAATGCGAAAACACTGAAAATACATCTGCGCTTTCCGCGCCCGGAGGAGGAAAACAAATTGGCTAACAACGAAAGGCTGAAAGAAAAACGATACGTCGGAGTAAAAGAAACGGTTATCTACGGCGTAGCAAACGGCGGTCAGGTCATCGGATACAACATGGTTCGCATGCAGCTGACATTCTTCCTTGTGACCGTGTTCGGCATACCGAGCACAGCGGTCGCAACGATGATAACCGTCATGGGCATCTGGGATGCACTCAACGACCCGCTGATGGGAACCCTTGTTGACAAGACCCGCACGAATCTCGGAAAACTGCGTCCCTATCTGCTCTTCGTCCCGATACCGCTCGGCATAGCGACTGTCGTGTTCTTCGGCGGCGCGGAATTCCTCGCGGGAGTTCAGTCAACGACGCTCAAGATAGTCTATATGTGCGTCACATATTTCATCTGGGAGTTCTTCTATACGATAGGCGACATTCCGTTCTGGGGTCTGTCCGCCGCCATATCCCCGAACCCCGTTGACAGATCGAACGCCATAACCTCGGCGCGCTTCCTCTCCGGCATAATCGGCGGACTTGCTACGCCCGTTATATCCCTGCTCATCGACCTGAGCAACAAGGGCGTTATCGGAATCAATATGCGCCAGCTCTTCCTTGTCATGGGAATTGTCGCGGGAACTGTCGGCATGGGACTCTTCTCGCTCTCCGGCATCTTCTGCCGCGAGCGCGTGGTTCAGAACTCCGACGAGCCGAAGGTTCTCGACTGCTTCAGATTCCTTTTCAAGAACAAGCCCCTGCTCCTCATAGTCTGCTCCAACATTCTCGCAACGGTCGGCGGAGTTACGGACACATTCGCGCAGTATTTCTACATATTCTCCCTCGGCGCGGCGAGCTGGGGCACGATAATCGGAATCCCCGGAGTTATTTCCGGATTTTTGACTTATCTGCTGCTACCCGCTCTCGAGAGAAGATGGACGTCGAAGCAGATAGTCGTTCGCACAACTATTCTCAAGGCACTCGTCGGTACGACCACCTTCCTAATCGGCATGAAATTCTATCGCAACCCGGCGGTCATTGTCCCGCTGCTTATGATTCAGGGCTTCATCTTCAGCTCGCTGACGAGCATAAACATGGTCGTCCCCACAAAGATGATAGGCGACACTGTCGACTACATGGAGTGGAAGACGGGCGAAAGAAACGAGGGCATGGCGTTCTCGCTACTGACCTTCATCAGCAAGCTCACGGGCTCGCTCTGCACGGCTATCGCAACGGCCATAATCCCGGTCATCGGCCTTGTCACCGTTCAGCTCGCGGACAACTCGCTTCAGCTTGTTGAAAACCCGCAGATAAACACCCGTTTCTGGCTCTGGGCTTTGGTCACCATACTCCCGCCCGTGGCGTCGCTCATCTCGCTCATACCCTACAGATTCTATGACCTCGAGGGCAAGAAGCTCAAGGACATTCAGGAAGAGATGATTGCTCGCCGCGAGCTCAACTCAAAGACGATATCCAAGTCGGAAGGAGAGATATAAATGGAACGCAAATGCCCGAAATGCGGCGGTAAGCTCGGAATATTCGACTTAAAGCCCAACTGCCCCCACTGCGGATGCAGTATCATGTACTACGACATGGACAAACGCCTTGAGGAGGACTCGGTAAAGGCCGAGGCGGAATGGCAAAAGCTCGATGAAATACTCGACAAGATAACTCCCGCGTTCATCAAGAAAAAGAGAGCCGCGAGAGAAGAAAAAGAGAAAAACGAAAAGGATTCAAGCGAAAAATAATCCTAAAGCAGGCGCGCCCGCAGTTATTCTGCGGGCGTATCGCTTTTTGTGGGAATTTGCAACAAATTTTAGTAAAACTGTGGTAAATTCTGCAGCAATATGTTAAAATCCGATAAGAACGATGATTTAAGGAGAGGGTATTATGCTTCGCAGACAGATGCAGCTTGATTTTTCCGGAATAAAGACATATTCAGCCGAGGATCGCCACAATCTCGTCACCATAGACAACATGATGACTCCCGGCGTCACCCCGCACGAGGAATACAAATACGAAGGCTTTGATGAGCTTGTTGAGAGAATAGTCAAGGCGCGCAAGAACGGTCATCCCGTCATATGGAGTATGGGCGCGCACGTTGTCAAAAACCGCCTTTCCCGCTATGTCATCGAGCTGATGAAGATGGGCGTTATCACGCACATCGCCGCAAACGGTGCGACGAGCATACACGACTTTGAGCTGGCGTATCTCGGCGGCACCTCCGAGGATGTGCCGACCGCCATAGAGGACGGCTCATTCGGAATGTGGGAACAGACGGGCGCATGGATGAACGAGGCAATTAAGCGCGGCGCGGAGCTCGACTTGGGCTACGGCGAAGCGCTCGGCGAATATATAGACATGCACCACGAGAAGTTCCCGAACCGCGAGGACTGCATACTCTGGAACGCATATAAACTGGACATTCCCGCGACCTATCACATAGCGCTCGGCACGGATATCATCCACCAGCACCCCACCTGCGACATGGAGGCTATCGGCAAATGCTCGGGCATTGATTTCAAGAAGATGGCTTACAGCGTGTCGCAGCTTGACGGCGGCGTTTTTCTCAACTTCGGCTCTGCCGTTATCGGTCCCGAGGTGTTCCTCAAGACTCTTTCAATAGCGCGCAACCTCGGCTATCCCACGTTCAACATAACCACGGCGAACTTCGACCTCGTGCGCCTGGGCAACTTCCGCTGCAAGATAGGCTACGAAGATCCGAACTATTATTACCGCCCCCGCAAGAATATCGTCAACCGCCCGACCTGCCGCGGCGGCATGGGCTGGCACTTTGAGGGCGACCATCAGATAACCATACCCACGCTCTACGACAAGCTCAAAGAGCAGCTTTGATTTGAGGTAAGATATGCTTTCAAAAGAACAGGTCAAAAAAATATGCGCCGGCATAAAAAATGCGCGCATAGGCATAATCGGCGACTTCTGCGTTGATATCTACTGGCACGCGGATATGACGAAATCTGAGCTCTCACGCGAGACTCCGCACTATCCCCTGCCGATAGTCGGCGAGAGGGTCTATCTCGGCGCGGGCGGAAATGTTGCGTCGAATCTCGCGACGCTCTTCCCCAAAG
>ULSZ01040896.1_pt1 | contig 21338 bp, 12 predicted proteins | sample 1957151 | NCBI WGS metagenome assembly ULSZ01 (sample SAMEA4835721, study PRJEB28245) | human gut metagenome | biome: gut microbiome; material: fecal sample | place: Denmark | collected 2008
TCCGTGTTGTGGTTGCGACTCTCCGCCACCTTGCGGATGCGTGCTACCTCTTCATCGACACGTTCCTGGCTCCATGCCGGGGTGTATTCGTTCAGGTGATTGGCGTATTCCATACGATTTCGCTGTTTTCGACAAAATTAGAAAAATTATTTGATCCTCGTCGTCCTCGGCTGAATTATTTTCGTTTTGCGGGTTTGTCCGCTTTTCCCTCCGTCCCTCTTTCCCGGTCGTTCCTTATCGCCGGGATGCCCCGCCCTCCTTGTCGCGGTGGTGCAGGAGCTCCATGGCTGTACAAGATCCAAAAAGGGCCCGGACCTTTTGGTCCGAGCCCTTTTCTATTTGATTCCTTTGCGCCCTCTTCACAGCCGGCCCTGTCGGTCCGTCCGGGTGGGTGGTAGGATCATTTCCGTCGATTACTTGCGGAGAGCCTTCAGGTTTACATCCGAAGCAGCCTTCTTGGCCAGCTCGGGGTTCTTCGAGGTAGCGCTCTTGAGCTGAGCCTCGGCGCTCTTCAGGTCGCCTTCCTTCACGGCGATCACGGCACGCAGGTAGTCAGCCTCAGCCGAGTTGTCCTTGGCGATGGCCTTCTTGGCGCCTGCCAGATCGTTCGACTGAACCAGGGCGATGGCCTTGTTGTAGCCCTCGAGACCTGCAGCAGCGCTCTTGTAGTTGCCCTCGGCAGCAGCCATGGCAGCCTTTGCCTCGCTGTCGGCAGCAGCGGCGTACTTCTTGGCCTCGGCGGTATTGCAGTTGGCGAGGTTGGCCAGCAGCAGGTTCTTGTTCAGGGCAGCCGACGAATCCAGCTTGGCAGCCTTCTCGAACGACTTCAGGGCAGCCTCCTTGTCACCGGCCTTCGTCTGGGCAACACCGAGGTTGTTCCAGATGCGGGCATCGTTGTACTTCTTCGAAGCGGCGGTCAGGATGGCAATCTGCTCCTCGGGATTCTCGACGAGAACCTGTGCAGCGAAGAGGTACTCCTCGGCGCTCAGCTCGCCACCGTTGCGGTAGGCAGCCATGATCTCCTCGTCGGTCTTGCCCTGCAGGTCGGTGGTGTTCACGATCTGCGAGCGGCGCAGCTCGGGCAGGATCTCCTCCTTGAGCTCCTCGAATACGCTCGACATGTTCTTGATCTCGGTCTCACGCTCTGCGGGCGAGTTGTAGAGGCTCAGCACCTGCAGGATAAGGTCCTTGTCCTTGATGTTCGACTGCTCGACCAGCTCCTTGAAGCCGTCCCAGTCCTCACCGTAGGCTGCGGCGTCGATGTCCAGACCCGAGTCCTTCAGCAGCTTGGCAACGACCTTCTTACCCGACTCGCTGCGGGCCTTCGAAAGCTTGTCGTTGAACTTCACCGGACCGTCGGGCGAAGCGTAACCCTTCACGGCGATGTTCTGCGTGGCGCGGTCGTTCTGCATCGTCTCGTCCACGTTGGCCTTGAATGCGTCGAGGTTGGCGTTTCTCTCGTTCTTCTTCGTTACGACCGACGAGTTGATGGCGTAGAGCAGATCGGTCTTGTCCACTACGGTGGTGATGCGCTTGAAGTTGTTGTCCATCTCCTCCATCAGGTCACCGTACTTGAGGTCCTTCTGGAGCGTGTTCACACCGTAGGCAACCGTCAGACCGAACTCCTTGGCCAGAGCGGCCTTGGCAGCCTCGTCGTTGCCGGCCAGCACGGCAGCCTGCTCCTTGGTCGGGATGGCGCCCGTGTTGAGGTTTACGAGCGTGAACTCCTTGCACTTGCCGCCCGGGCACTTGATCTCGGCGCGGAGCTGGAGTTCGCTCTGATCCATGCGCGGATCGTAGGGGAACTCGACGTGCTGCGTGAAGTTGCCGCCGTTCTTCTTGTCTACGACCGTATAGTTGTCATCGACCTTCGAACCCTGATAGTAGTGGGTCGTGCCGGCAACCTCGCCGCCCTTGAAGACGATCACCGGGGTCACCTTGATGACGGCCTTCTTGTTGAAGTACTCTACGGGGAACGTTACGTTGATGTCAGCGGCAACGATGCCGTTGTTCAGCGTCAAAATCTCGGGAGCGACCGTCAGCTTGACGTCTTCCCGGTTCTTGGCCATCTTCTTGAAGCAATTGCAGCTCGTGAAAGCCAGCGATGCGGCAACGAGCACCATGCTCAATCTCATCAGTTTTTTCATAATCGGGTAATTTTAATGTTTATTTGTTGATTGCTTGTCCTTTTATCTCCTTCTGCCGTAGCCCATACGACAGAACATCGCAAATATAGAAAAGACTTGCAAATTATGCAAAATTTCGGACGGAAATATTTTTTGTACATTTCCGTCCGAAACAGTCTCTCAATGCGGATTATTCGCCCTTGTGCTCACGACGTTCGCGGCGCTCTCCACGCTCTCCACGCTCTCCACGCTCGGGGCGCGGGCGGCGCTCACGCTCAACGTAACCCTCGGGTTTGGGCAGCAGTGCCTTGCGCGAGAGCTTGAGCTTGCCGGTCTTCGGGTCGATGCCGATGAGCTTGACGTCGATCTCGTCACCCTCCTTCAGCCCGGTCTCCTCCATGGTCTCGAAGCGCTTGTAGTCGATCTCCGAGATGTGGAGCAGGGCGTCCTTGCCGGGCATGATCTCGACGAAGGCGCCGAAGGCGACGATCGAGCGGATGCGTCCGTGATAGGTTTCGCCCACCTCCGGGATGGCAACGATGGCCTTGATGCGGGCCAGGGCGCCGTCCAGGGCGGCTTTGTCCACGCCGAAGATATCGACGATGCCCTTGTTGTCCACCTCCGTGATGGTGATGGTGGTGTTCGTGGTCTTCTGGATGTCCTGGATCACCTTGCCGCCCGGGCCGATGACCGAGCCGATCATGTCCTGCGGGATGGTGATCTGTACGATGCGCGGCACGCAGGGCTTGTAGTCGGCGCGCGGCTCGGCGATGCACTCGGTGATCTTGCCGAGGATGTACATGCGTCCCTTGCGGGCCTGCTCGAGGGCGGCGGCGAGCACCTCGTAGGAGAGGCCGTCCACCTTGATGTCCATCTGCGTGGCGGTGATGCCGTCCTTGGTTCCGGTCACCTTGAAGTCCATGTCGCCGAGGTGGTCCTCATCGCCGAGGATGTCCGACAGCACGGCCCACTTGCCCGACTCCGAGTCGGAGATCAGACCCATGGCGATACCCGAAACGGGCTTCTTGATCTTCACGCCGGCATCCATCAGCGCGAGGGTTCCGGCGCAGACCGTAGCCATCGACGACGAACCGTTCGACTCGAGGATGTCCGAAACGACGCGCACGGCATAGGGGTTCTCCTCGCCCAGCGGAATCATCGGCTTCAGGGCGCGCCATGCCAGGTGGCCGTGGCCGATCTCGCGACGCGAGAGGCCGCGCGAAGCCTTGGCCTCACCCGTCGAGAAGGGCGGGAAGTTGTAGTGGAGCACGAACTGCTCGGTGCCCTGTACGAGCACCTCGTCCTTGACCTTTTCGTCGAGTTTCGTGCCGAGCGTCACGGTAGCCAGCGCCTGCGTTTCGCCGCGGGTGAAGATAGCCGAGCCGTGGGCGGCGGGCAGGTAGCCCACTTCGCACCAGATCGGACGGATTTCGTCCGTGCGGCGGCCGTCGAGACGCTTGCCCTCGTCGAGGATCATGCGGCGCATGGCCTTCTTCTGCACGTCGTCGTGGAAATACTTGTGGATCAGCGGGGCCTTCTCGACGAGCTCCTCCTCGGTGTAGTGCGAGGTGGCGAACTCCTGCTCGAGGGCGTTGAACAGATCCTCACGCTCGTGCTTCATCGTGCCGCTGGTGGCGATGGCGTATGCCTTGTCGTAAAGCTCGCGGATGATCGTCTGGCGCAGCTCCTCGTCGTTCACCTCGTGGCAGTAGGTGCGCTTGACGTCCTTGCCGAGCTCCTTCGAAAGTTCGATCTGTACGGCGCAGTGCTTCTTGATCTCCTCGTGGGCGAACTTGATGGCCCCGAGCATGACCTCCTCCGAAACCTCCTTCATCTCACCCTCGACCATCAGGATGTTGTCGATCGTACCGCCGACCATGATGTCCAGGTCGCACTCGGGCATCTCCGAGAAATTGGGGTTGATGGCGTACTCGCCGTTGCGGCGGACGACGCGGACCTCGGAGATCGGGCCTCCGAACGGGATGTCCGATACGGCCAGCGCGGCCGATGCGGCCAGTCCGGCCAGTGCGTCGGGCTGGATGTCCTTGTCGGCCGAGATGAGCGTCACGGTGACGTATACTTCGGCGTGGTAGTCCGCGGGGAAGAGCGGACGGAGCGCGCGGTCGATCAGGCGGGCGACGAGGATCTCGCTGTCGTTGGCCTTGCCTTCGCGCTTCATGAAGCCGCCGGGATAGCGGCCGCAGGCGGCGTACTTCTCCTTGTACTCCACCTGGAGGGGCATGAAATCGGTGTCGGGTTTTGCGTCCTTGGCGGCCACGACGGTACCGAGCAGCATGGTGTCGCCCATCTTGACGACCACCGAGCCGTCGGCCTGCTTGGCCAGCTTGCCCGTTTCGATCTCGATCTGGCGACCGTCGGCCAGCGTGATGATCTTGCGGACTGCGTTGTACAGCTTCTTTTCTTCCATAAATTTTATCCTATGATGTAATCGTTTGTCGCAATGAAAATGAAGGCAACCCCTCGCGGGAATTGCCCTCATTCTTTCCTCGGGAACTACTTGCGGAGGTTGAGCGTCTTGACGATGGCGCGGTAGCGCTCGATGTCTACCTCCTTGAGGTACTCCAGCAACTGGCGGCGCTTGCCTACCAGGCGCAGCAGGGCGCGCTGGGTGCCGAAATCGTGGCGGTTGTTCTTGAGGTGTTCAGTAAGGTGGTTGATACGGTAGGAAAACAACGCGATCTGGCTCTCGGGCGAACCCGTGTCGGTGTTAGACTTGCCGTACTGGCCGAAAAGCTCCTGCTTTTTTTCTGCTGTTAAATAAGCCATTTTGTAAAAGTTTATTTAAGTTCCACTCTACGACGCATTCCCCTTACCGTGAATAACGCCAGAGCGTTGGGCAAAGGTACGAAATAAATAGGAATTGCGCATGAAAAATGAAAAATTATTTGTCTTTTCGGCCACGACGGGCGTCAGATCGGCGGGAAAATCGTATTTTTGCCCCTAAACGGATGAAAATTATGCTGCACAGAGGATTTTTCGCCTGTCTCGCGGCGCTTGCCGCGCTGCTTTCCGCAGGGTGTTCGGCGCCGGCTGACTATACGGTCGTCGAGGGTACGATGCTCGGTACGACGATGCGTGTGGTGGCCGATGTGAAGGATGCCACGCCGCAGGAGCTTTATGCGGCTGCGATGGAACTCGACCGTGAGGCCAAGGCCTCGATGTCGATCTTCGACCCGACGTCGCTCCTGAGCCGCCTGAACCGCAACGAAACGGACAGCGTCGATCGCCACATAGCCTTCAACCTCCGGCTGGCCGACAGCATCGGGGCGTTGAGCGACGGCCGCTACGACGTGACGGTCAAGCCGCTGGTCGAGGCGTGGGGCTTCGCCGGGCGCGAGGCCCAGGCGCATCCGAACGTCGATTCGATCCTCGCCTTCGTCGGCCGCGACAAGGTGCGCATCGAGCAGGGGCGGCTCGTCAAGAGCGATCCGCGTGTCGAGCTCGACTTCAACTCGGTGGCCAAGGGCTACACGGTGGACCTGCTTGCTGCGCTGGTCGAGCGCTTCGGCGCGGAGAACTACATCGTCGATATCGGCGGCGAGGTGCGTTGCCGGGGTGTGAACCGCTCGGGCGATCCGTGGCGGATCGGGGTCGAGACCCCCTTCGACGGCAACATGACCGACGGCGAATACCTCCAGAAGCGGATCCGCATGAGCGGGGGCGGGTTGGCTACCTCGGGCAACTACCGCCGCTTCTACCTCGATGCCGAAGGGAACAAGGTGGCCCATACGATCGACCCGCGCACCGGGCGCAGCATCCTCTCGCGCCTGCTTTCGGTGACGGTCGTGGCACCGACCTGCGCCGAGGCCGACGCGCTGGGAACGATGTTCCTGGCCATGGGGGCCGACGACGCCCTGGAGGCCGTCGGCCGGATGCCCGACGTGAAGGTCTACTTCATCCTTGCCGGCAAGGACGGGGCGTACGAGGAGTATGTCTCTCCGGCGATGTCCGCGCTGATCATGGAGTGAGCGGACTCCCGGCAACCGGTCCGCTTCCGGGGAAACCGCTTCCCGGCCCGGCGGTCCGATTCTGCGGCGGTCCCGGCGGCAGCCGCGCAACGCGATAAAGGAATGATATGAAAACTGCGCTATTTCTTTACAACCCCCAGTCGGGGAAGGGACGCATCGACCGCTGTGTCGGCGAGATCTGTACGGTGTTCGGCGCCTACGGTTACGAGGTGCGGCCCCAGGAGGTCGATTTCGACACGAATCCGTTCGATGGCAACGAAACGATCGACCTGATGGTCGTGGCGGGCGGCGACGGGTCGGTGAACTTCGTGCTGAATGCCATGAAACGCAAGGGACTCGATATCCCGATCGGCGTGATTCCGGCCGGTACGGCCAACGACTTTGCCGGGGCGCTCGGCATGTCGCCCGAGCCGTTGGAGGCGGCCCGCCAGATCGCCTCGGGGGTCGAGCAGCGGGTCGATTGCGGCCGGGTGAACGACCTCTATTTCGTCAATATCTTCAGTTTCGGGATCTTCACCACCACCTCGCAGCGTACGCCCGACGAGCGCAAGCACCGCATCGGCCGCCTGGCCTACATCATCGAGGGGGTCAAGGAGGTGACCTCGATGCATGCCGTGCCGCTGGAGATCGAGGCCGACGGCGAACGTTTTGATCTCCGTTCGCTGATGGTGCTGATTTTCAACGGCGAGACCGCCGGAGGCTTCCACCTGGCGCGGCGTTCGTCGATCCGCGACGGACTGCTCGACTGCATCCTGCTCGAGAAGAAGAACATCCTCCACTCGACCTTCGCCATGGGGCAGTACCTGCTGGGCGGCAATCCGAAGATCGTGCGGCACCTGCAGGCACGGCGGATCGATATCCGCTCGACGGTCAATGAACCGACCGACGTGGACGGACAGCGCGGCGCCGAGTTCCCGCTGCACATCGAGTGCCTGCCGGGGGCCTTGCGCGTACAGTGCCCGCCCGCGGCCGGGGAGTGAGTGGCCCGGAAGTCCATCCTTGCGTCCTCTCCCCGGCTTTTCAGGGGCGCGAGAGTGATCTGGGAGGCCCTTTTCGGCATTTTCCGTTTGGTCGTTTGGCGGGAATTCGTTATATTTGTCGGAAAGCGTGATTGATTACATGGCGGAGCACGGCAAAACGGGACGCGCGGCGCACGACAGTGGCCGCGAGAGTCTGCACAAGGTCTCCATCTCCCGGATCAAGAAGGAGATGAGCGACGTATTTTATCTTTCGGACGATCTGGTGATTGCGACCCTCTCAGCGCAGAACAACACGACGTCCGACTATCCGGCGACGATCGACGGATTTTCGGCCATCATCATGATGGCAGGCGAGGCCACCGTCTCGATCGACATGAAGACCTATCAGGTGCGGCCCAACACGATCGTCTTCTTCAATCCCAACAGCATCATCCGCACGATCAAATGTTCTTCGAACGCTGCGGCCTATTTTCTGGCCTTCTCGAAGTCGTTCGTCAATGAGATCCAGATCGATCTCTCGACTTCGCTGCCCGTCTACATGCGTTTCGGCAAGGCCCCGCTGCTTCCCGTGACGCCGCAGGACGTCGAGGAGATCCGGCAGCTGTTCCAGATGATCAAGACGATGCTGCGCAGCGACAAGGAGCGCTACCGCCACGAGATCATCCGCACGCTCTTCACCACGGCCTTCTATATCATCACCGAGATCAACCAGCGCGAGCGGACCGATACGGTCAAGCAGGGGCGTTGCGAGGTGCTCTTCAACGAGTTTATGTCGCTGCTCCAGCGTTACAACAAGCAGGAGCGGAACGTGAGCTTCTATGCCAAGCAGCTCAACATCACGCCCAAATACCTCTCCTCGGTGGTCAAGGAGGTGAGCGGCAAGACCGCCGCCCGGTGGATCGACGAATCGGTGATCCTCGAGGCAAAGACCCTGCTGAAGTATTCGGGCATGAGCATCCAGGAGATCGCCTACCACCTGAACTTCTCGACGCAGTCCTTCTTCGGCAAGTATTTCAAGCAGCATACCGGCACTTCGCCCTCGCGTTACAAACGCAAGGGGTGAGTGTTGCAGAACGGTGATTCGACAGCGAGGCCCGCATCCTTTCGGATGCGGGCCTCGTCTGTTTCAGTGTGTTCCGTCGCGCTATTTGCGCTTCGAGGCGGCTTTGGCTGCTACGGCCTTGTCCAACTCGATGATGAAGTCCGAGAGGACGTTCATGTAGTTGATGAAGGCGTCGTAGGCCGAGTCGTAGGGGTTGAAGTAGGAGTGCACGTCTCCGTCCGAAAGCCACTTCGTCGCCATGTAGTAGAAGTGGTCGGAGGTCTGCATGAAACTCCACACATAGTCGAAATCGGGGCTCTTCAGCGCGGCGATCTTCTCCTTCTGTGCATAGAGTTTCGAGAAGGCTTCGTTCTGGAGTTCATTGCCGAGCCATGCCGTCACGTCGCGCTCCTCGTCGGCCCACGACATCACGTGCGGGCAGTGGAGCACCGAGACGGGCTGGTACTTCTTGGCGGCTTCGCTCACCGTGGCGAACTCCAGCTGGCCCTTCTGCGCAAGGATGGCCTTCGGCAGGGCGCGCATGAATTCGAAGATGCCCGTATCGGCGGTCTGGTGCTCGCCGAAGGTCTCGTAGTCCATGAAGAGGTTGATCACTTCGCCCGGGGTCTCCTCCGACGAGAGCCATTTCACGTACTTGTCGGCCGTCAGCGGCCACTGGTCCCAACTCTGGTTCGAGAAGCGGAAGGCGATGTCGTCCGAGAGCTTGTAGTTGCGCAGCAGCAGACGGAGTTTCTGGTCCACGGCGTTGGCGTAGACGTAGTTGGGCGACTTCCAGCCCAGCACGTGCTTGGCTCCCTCGGCAAGCATCGTGCGGAAGCCCATCTCGGCGACCATGGCGCCGATGTCGTCCGAGTAGATCAGCTCCGTATTGCGGAAGGCCGTGGGTTTCACGCCGAACTCCTTCTTGAGCATGGCGGTATGGAGCTTGACCTGCTCGACGAAGTCCTCCTTCGACGCAAGCGATGCGAGCGAGTGGGAGTAGGTCTCGGCGAGGAACTCCACGCAGCCCGTGGCGGCGAGCTCCTTGAACGAGTCGAGGACCTCGGGGGCATAGGCCCGCATCTGTTCGACGGCGATTCCCGTGATGGAGAACGAGCAGCGGAATTTACCCTTGTTTTCCTTGATGAGCTTCAGCAGCAGGGCGTTCATCGGCAGGTAGCACTGCCGGGCCACCTTCTGCATGATGGAGCGGTTCAACAGGTCGTCCAGGTAGTTGTGGTCCTTGCCCATGTTGAAGAAGCGGTATTTCTTCAGACGCCAGGGCTGATGTACCTGAAAATAGAGACAAACGGTTTTCATAAAAGGGTGGTGTATGTTTATTTGTTCTTACTCTCTTCGATCACGGCTTCGTAGACCGACTTGATCTTGGCCGCAGCGTCGTTCCACTTGAGGTTCGTAACCTCTTCGAGTCCCTTCGATGCGAACATGCCGGCCAGTGCTGGGTATTTGACCAATGCGTAGATGGCGTCGGCCAGGGCGTCCACGTCCCAGTAGTCCACCTTGACGGCGTAGTCGAGCACCTCGGCCACACCGCTCTGTTTGGAGATAATCACCGGAACGTTCGACCGCATGGCCTCGAGGGGCGAGATGCCGAACGGCTCCGATACCGAGGGCATGACGTAGACGTCCGACAACTGGAACATCTTGTGTACGTCCTCGCCGCGGAGGAATCCCGTGAAATGGAAGCGGTCGGCGATGCCGAGACGTGCCACGCGGCGGATCACGTGGTTCATCATGTCGCCCGAACCGGCCATGACGAACCGCACGTCGGGAACGCGCTTGAGCACCTTGGCGGCCGCCTCGACGAAGTAGTCGGGGCCTTTCTGGTAGGTGATTCGGCCGAGGAAGGTGACGATCTTGTCCTTGACGCCGCGTTCGGGAACTTCGCTGCTTCCCTCGGCGAACCGTACGGCATTGTGCACCGTAACCACGCGGTCGGCGGGTACGCCGTAGCGGTTGATGACGATGTTGCGCGTGAGGTTCGATACGGCGATCACCCGGTCGGCGGCATGCATGCCGGCGCGCTCGATGGCGTAGACCTGCGTGTTGATGTTCTCGCCGCTGCGGTCGAACTCCGTGGCGTGCATGTGTACGACGAGCGGCTTGCCCGATACGCGCTTGGCTGCGATGCCGGCGTAGTAGGTCAGCCAGTCGTGGGCGTGGATGACGTCGAACTGCCCCTCCAGGTCGCGGGCCACCTGTGCGGCGACCACGGCGTAGCGGGCGACCTCCTCCATGAGGTTGGCGCCGTACTTGCCCGAGAAGGTGTAGCGCTGCTTCCACGCATCGGTCGTCGTCCAGGTCGTCTGTCCCGTCTTGACATACTGCTCGTGGTAGGTTTCGTATTCTTCGGGGGAGATGTAGGGCACCATGTTGGAGTCGATCTGGATGAACGACATGCGCTGCAGCACGTCGTCGGCGCCGCTGCCGGTGGCACCGTACAGTGCCTCGACGTCGCTGGCATTCATCACGCGGGTGAATCGTTGGTCCTCGTCTCCGTAAGCATGCGGGACGACAAAGGTCACATCGACTCCGTTGCGCGCCAGTCCGCGGGTCATTCCGTAGCAGGCCGTTCCCAGACCGCCCGCGATGTGGGGCGGGAACTCCCAACCGAACATTAAAACTCTCATACCTTTATTTTTTGTGTAATTTTCTTTTGCCTGTGCGCGCCGCCTCTCTGCTGTCTGCGGTCGTGTGCGGAGCTCCGCGTACGACCTCACCCGCCCGATTCCCCAGGGAATCGGTGTGCCGTTCCGACACATTCCACTGTCACATGGTACGCCCGGGTTGTAGTTGTTTATTAATTATTTTGTTGTCTTTTTCGTTGTCTTGCGGGTTTTTGTTGCCGGAGCCTCCGCGGTCTCCTCCTTTTTGGCAGTCTTTGCGGCGCGTTTGGCCGGTGCGGCCTTTGCCGTAGCCTTCTCCGTGGCCTTTTTCGTCGTTGCGGCTTTGGCCGAAGCCTTTTTGGCCGGGGCTTTTTTGGCCGGGGTCTCCTCCGCGTCCGTGCGGTAGGTGCGGATCAGGTGGTAGATGTCCAGCACGGCACCCACGCTCCACGCCTGCGAGATCGCTCCGCGCGATGCGTAGGGGGGATCTGCGTCATAGAGTTCGCAGATCGAGCCGATGCAGTAGGTCTGGATGTCCTCCTCGAAAGAGGCGAGGAGCTCCTCGGCCTGCGGCACGAAAGCCGCGCCGTCGATGTCGAAGCAGGCCTTCACGTAGAACGACAGGAGCCAGGGCCATACCGAGCCGTTCTTGGCCGCGAAGTCACGCTCGTCGGGCGAGCCCTCCTGCGAACCTCTGTAGAGCGGGTTGCGCGGCGAAAGGGTGCGCAGGCCCTTCGGGGTGAGCAGGTGCTGACGCACGGTGCGGATCACGCCCAGACGGGTCTGTTCGTCGATGGGCTTGTAAGGCAGGCTGCAGGCCAGGATCATGTTCGGACGGATGAAGCGGTTGGCTCCCTGCTCGTCCACGTAGTCCGCCAGGTAACCTTCCGGGAGCACAAACGTCTCGTTGAAGGCCGCCGAGATCCGCGGGGGCAGCATCTCCCACTCCTGGACGAATGCCCGGTCTCCCTGTTCGCGGGCCAGTTCGAGCGCATAACATACAGCATTGTACCACAGTGCATTGACCTCCACCTGATAACCGTTGCGCGGCGTGACGGCACGGCCGTTGATCGTGGAGTTCATCCACGTGAGGGGCACTTCGTCCGAAGCGGCCCAGAGCAGTCCGTTGTCGTGCAGGGCGATGCGGCCGGCAATCCCCCGGCGGTAGGATTCGAGCAGCTGCTTCATCACGTTGCCGTACCGTTTCCAGATCTCGGCTCCGCCGATCTGCTCGCCGAGCCGTTGCAGGGTCCAGAAGAACCAGAGCGGGGCATCGACCGCCTCGGCGGCCGACGACGAGCCGGAGAACATGCCCTCCTTCATGGCGCGGACCTCCGTGTCGAGCACGTCGATGCAGTCCTCCTTGTGGTTTTGCTGCAGGGTGATTCCCGGCAGCGAGACGAAGGTCTGGCGTCCTGCCACTCCGTGCCAGGGATAGCCCGAGATCACCTCCGTGCGGTTGCCCGGACGGCGGATGACGAACTGGCGCGCCGAGTGTTCGAGGCAGCTCAGGAAGTCGATCTTATGGGTGCGGCGGGCGATCGAGGCGTTGAACACCTCCTCGATGGTCTTCGTCGAGCCCATCTCGTCGAGCGAGGCCGAGAAGATGATGCTTTCGCCCTTCTTGAGTTCGGTCTCGAAGTAGCCGGTCGTCAGCAGGTCCTCATGTCCCTCGTAGCCGCGGGCCATGTCCTGCTTGTATTCGAAGTTGTAGTACCAGTCGGGAGCCGGGACGAACTCCGTGCCGGGCTTGCTGGTCTGGAGGTAGAGCCAGGGGAACGAGCCGTAGAGACGGCATTTCACGCCGTTTATGGCCGGGTAGGAGTGACCGTCCGCCTCCATGTTGGCATGCGTCAGGGCATGCTTGTCGCGGAAGGCGAGGAACGGGCGCAGCCGCAACCGCGTCTCGGAGTGAGCATCGACGAGCGTGTAGCGGATCATCAGCTGCGTGCGCTTGTGGATCCAGAGCATCTCCTTGCGGAGGATGACACCGCCTACGCGGTAGGTGATCGTGGGGGTCGGCGTATACTCGAAGTCGGTGATGTACTTGTGACCGCGGGGCTCGTACATGCCGGGGAAACGGTGCAGGGCCAGGTTGAACGACTGGTCATGCTGGATGACCGTTTCGTCGAGCGACGAGAGGAGGACGTAGGTCCGGCCGCTGTCGTCGATGGGGGCTACCATCAGCCCGTGGTACCGCCGCGTGTTGCAGCAGACGATGGTCGTGCTCATGTAGCCGCCCATTCGGTCCGTCGAGAGCATCTCGCGCTGGAGCGAGTACTCCAGATTGCCCAATTCGCTTTTGTCGAAGGTAAGTGCTGACATATTGCTAAAAAATACTATTTCGCTATATAAAGATATTAGTTTTTTTAGAAACCTGCAACGGATTTGCCGGAATTAAACATTTTTCTTCCTTTATATCGCATTGCCTGTCAGGCCCATTTCACCAGGGCGAAGTCCATACGGTGCGGGAGGTTCGGGTTGCTCGGGTAGATACGCAGGGCGACGTCGTAGGTGCCGGTCTCCTCGGGCTGATAGTCCACCGAGTAGGTCACCAGACTGCCCTCGGTCTTCGTACGTGCCAGAGGTACCGTGCGCACGACATTGACGGTCTGTCCGCCGACGATCTGCTGTGCGACGACCATCTCGACGCCGATGTCCTCGGGATGGAGGTTCGCCACGTCCACCGTTACGGCAAAGTGGTACTTCTCACCCACGCAGACGGCGCCCTTGTCGATCTGCACGCGCTCGACGTCTACCACGCGTACCTGGTCCCATGCGGCCGATACCTTGCGTTTCCAGGCTGCGATCTCGCGGGCCATGCGGTATGCGTCGGCGCAGAGGTCGCGCTTGCGGGCGGCGAGCTTGTTGTAGAACCGCTCCTCGTAGTCGATCAGCATGCGGTTGGTCGTGAAGTTCGAGGCGATATCGGCCACGCACTTCTTGACCGAAGCCACCCATGCGTGCGGAATGCCGTGTGCGTCGCGGTCGTAGTATTTCGGGGCGATCTGCTCCTCGATGGTGTTGTAGATCATCTCGGCGTCGAGTTCGTCCTGATAGTGCTGGTCGGCGAACGTGCGCTCCATCGGGAGCATCCATCCGGCGCCCTCCTTGTAGCCCTCGACCCACCATCCGTCGAGTACCGAGAACTGCATGACGCCGTTCATCACGCACTTTTCGCCCGATGTACCCGAGGCTTCCAGCGGCCGGGTCGGGGTGTTGAGCCACACGTCCACGCCCTGGACCATGCGACGGGCGAGTTCCATGTCGTAGTTCTGCAGGAAGATGATCTTGCCGACGAACTGCGGCATGGCGGCCACCTCGACGATCCGCTTGATGAGGTCCTGTCCCGGCTTGTCGTTCGGGTGGGCCTTGCCGGCGAAGATGAACTGTACGGGGCGCTCCTTGTTGTTCACGATCTCCGACAGACGGTCGAGGTTCGTGAAGAGCAGGTAGGCGCGCTTGTAGGTGGCGAAGCGGCGGGCAAAACCGATCGTCAGCACGTCGGGCTTGATGCCGTCGATGATCTGCAGCATCTGGCGCGGCGACTCGAGACGCACCTGGTTGGGGTCGCTGTAGCGTTTGCGGATGTGGCGGATGAGCTTGTTCTTGAGCTTCATGCGCTCCTCCCACAGTTCGGCGTCGGGGATGTTGTAGACCTTCTGCCATGCGGGAATATTGTATACGTGGCCTTCGAATCCGTCGGCGAAGTAGCGGGCGTAGAGGCGGCGGAGCGAGGTGGCGATCCACGTCGGGAAGTGTACGCCGTTGGTGACATAGCCGATGTGGAGCTCGTTCTTGAAGTATCCGGGCCACATGTTGCCCAGGATATCCTTCGATACCTCCCCGTGGAGCCACGATACGCCATTGACCTCCTGCGAGAGGTTGCAGGCCAGCACCGACATCGAGAACTTCTCGTTCGGGTCGTTGGGGTTCGTCTTGCCGAGGTTGATGTACTGCTCCCAGGTGATGCCCAGCACGTCGGGATAGTGCGACATGTACTGGCGGATCATCGACTCGGGGAAGGCGTCGTGGCCGGCCGGTACGGGGGTATGCGTCGTGAAGAGCGACGAGGAGCGGATAACCTCCAGTGCTTCGGAGAAGGTGAGCTTGCGGTGGTTCACCAGCTCGCGGATGCGCTCGATGCCGATGAATGCGGCATGTCCCTCGTTGCAGTGGTAAACCTGGTTGCGGATGCCCATCTTGCGCAGGGCGCGGATACCGCCGATGCCGAGCAGGATCTCCTGCTTGAGACGGTTCTCCCAGTCGCCTCCGTAGAGGTAGTGGGTGATCTGGCGGTCCTCCTCGAGGTTAGCCTCGTAGTCGGCGTCGAGCAGGTAGAGGTCCGTACGGCCGACCTGGCACTTCCAGACGCGAGCCGAGAGCGTGCGGCCCGGGAAGGCGATGGTGACGGTCACCCAGCCTCCGGCATCGTCGCGCACGGGCGAGATCGGGAGCTTGAAGAAGTTCTGGGCTTCGTAGGTTGCCTCCTGTGCACCCTGGGCCGAGAGACGCTGCGTGAAGTATCCGTAGCGGTAGAGCAGACCCACGGCCGTCATCGGGACGTTCTTGTCCGAAGCCTCCTTGAGGTAGTCGCCGGCGAGGATGCCCAGACCGCCCGAATAGATCTTCAGCGACGAGTGGAGCCCGTACTCCATCGAGAAGTAGGAGATCGACGTGGTCTTCGGGTCGGGTTTCTCACTCATGTAGTCGCGGAACTGCGTGTATACGGCGTCGAGTTGTGCGAGGAAGTTGCCGTCGTGTTCGAGCTCCTTGAGCCGCTCGACGCTCAGCCGGTCGAGGAACGCGATCGGGTTGCGCTCCGATGCGGCCCACAGCGCGGGGTCGATGCCTTCGAACAGGTCGCGGGCCCCGGGGTTCCAGCACCACCAGAGGTTGCGCGAAAGCTCCTCGAGGGCGTGCAACCGCTTCGGAAGCGTCTTGTCCACCATCATGCGGCTCCAGTTGGGTTTCTCGACGAAGAGCTGCTGGCGCACGAAGTTGATCTGTTCGGTCTTGGCGCCGCCGTCGTCGAGTACGGCGCGGTTGGTGCGGACGATCGAACTCTCGACCGCCTCGGAGTAGGCCTGCTCGTAGGCCGAGAAGAGGTGCTCCCAGAGGGCCGTCATCGAGAGGTCTGATGCCGATACGCGCACCTCGTTGATGTGGCGGCTGTCCAGTGCGGAGAATCGCAGCAGGGCGTCGGAGATCTTCTCCTGTACCTCCTGGTCGTTGAAATCGTCGCGGCGGACAACTTCCACGCCGGCGTGTTCGCGGTGCTTGTCCACCCAGAGGCCGAATCCGGCGAGGGTCGTGGTGATCGTCGGGACGGAGAAGGCCACCGATTCCAGCGGGGTGTATCCCCACGGCTCGTAGTAGGAGGCGAAGACCGTGACGTCCATGCCGACGAGCAGTTCGTAGTAGTCCTTGTTGAAGATGCCGTCGGTCTTGTTGAGGTAGGTCGGCACGAAGATCACCTTCACCTTCGAGTCCGGGCGTGCCAGGATGCTGCCTTTGATCGAATTGACGATCGGATCCCAGTCGGGGTTCTCGAGGTAGTGGGTCGTGAAGCGGTACTGGTTCGGGTCGATCGACTGCGCGGGGTCGGCAAGGTGGGCCTGCAGGTCGGCGCGGGGTCCGCGGTTGGCGGCCGGCACGGTGATGTAGGCGAGCACCTCGCGCTCGAGCTTGTCCGATGCGGCGAGCAACTTGAGCGACTCGAGGAAGACGTCGATGCCCTTGTTGCGGAATTCGTAGCGGCCGCTGGTGCCGATGATCAGCGGGTCGCTTCCGAATTTGCTGCCCAGACAGGCTTCGGCCACGTCGATCATGGCTCGTCGCGCCTCGTCGCGTTTGGTGTAATACTCCTCGCCGGTCCATACGAAGTCGTTTTCGAAGCCGTTGGGCGTAATGCCGTCCGGATCGCGGCCGAGCAGGTACTTGCACTCGTTGGCCGTGATGTCGCTGACGGTGAGGAAGGCGTCGTGGTTGGCCGCGGCGATCTTCTCGAGCGAGTGCTTGGCCGTCACATTGAACTGGCGGGCCAGCTCGTCGGCGTTGAATTTCGTCAGGTCGTTGTAGAGGGGCAGGCGGTTGCCGGCGATGCAGCGGCCCATGACGGTGGCGTGGCTCGTGAAGACGGTGGCCACGTAGGGGGCGTATTTGCGCAGGTAGAGGCCCGTTGCGGCGGCCATCCATTCGTGACAGTGGGCGACGACCTTCTCGGTGGTCGTGCAGAACGACTTCACGTAGGAGGCGATGACCACTCCGGCGGCGTAGCCGAACAGGACGGGCTCGATGTAGTCCCACTGGCCCGAGAGCGAATCGACGTGGTAGTCTTCCCAGAGTTTGGTGAGGATTTCGTCCTTGCGGGGAATCAGCGACGAGAAGTCTACCAGGATGGCGACGGGCGATCCCTTGATCTTCCAGCGGCCCACGCGGATGCGGATGCCTTCGTTGTAGACGGTCTGCCGCCAGCCCTTGAGCAGCGCGGGATCCTCCTCGAACTCGGGGTTCACGCCTTCGTGCGAGAGATCGGGACCGACGGTCATGTAGCGGTCGCCGAATTTGCGGGTCACGGTCTGTGCCTTGGTCGAGATGACGGTGTGGATGCCACCGACTTTGTTGCATACCTCCCAACTTACCTCGAAAAGGAAGTCGGGAGCAAGTTTGGCATTGCTCATGTTTTCTGTTTTATGCGATATTATTTTGTCGTTCAAAAATGGAAATCGGTTCGAATCCGGGCGCAAAGGTAACACATATATTTATATAAAACAATGCCTGGAGGCGGTTCGTAAAAATATTTAATAATAACTTAATGTCTCGGTTTCACTTGTTTGTATCGTCCGGTTATGTTTCGAAAAGGCTCTCGATGACTGCGTCCGAAAGCAGCATGCGGCGGGGCGGCAGGGCCAGGTGCGTACCGCGGAGTTCCGCGACGCCCGCTTCGATCCACCGCGCGGCCTCGTGGCGGATCCGTTCGGCGGATTCCGTACCGAAACGTGCGGCCGCTTCGTCCAGGTCGATCCCTTCGGCTGTCCGCAGCCGGGTCATGACGAATTCGTTGAAGCGGTCGCGCGGGGAGAGAATCTCGCATTCCGCCCTTTCGCCGGCGATGTAGCGCCCGACCGATGCCGGGTTCCAGTGCCGCTCCCGCCCGTCGAACGAGTGGGCTGCGGGGCCGATTCCGAGGTATTTCACACCGTGCCAGTAGGCGGCGTTGTGGCGGGCGCGGAATCCCGGGAGGGCGAAGTTCGAGACCTCGTAGTGTTCGAAACCCGCTGCCGTCAGGGTGTCGTGCACTGTGAGGAACTCCTCCTCGCTGACCTGCTCCTCGACCGGCGCGAACGCTCCCCGGGCTGCGCGGCGTCCGAACGCCGTGTCGGGTTCGATCGTCAAATGGTATGCCGAAATGTGCTGGACGCCGAGTCCGATGGCCTCTCCGAGCGACCGGCGGAGCGAGTCGCCCCCGAAGCCCGGGACGCCGAAGATCAGATCGACGGTGATGTTCCCAAACCCCTCCTTTTGGGCATTGTGCACGGCCTCGGCGGCCTGTCGAGCCGTGTGGCGGCGGTTCATCAGTTTCAGACAGTCGTCGTCGAAGGACTGGATGCCGATCGAGAGACGGTCGATGCCGGCCCGCCGGACAGCCGCGAGGTAGCGGGGGGTCAGGTCATCGGGGTTGGCCTCGAGGGTGGTCTCCTCGGCGCGGCTGCAGTCGAAGAGCTCCTCGGTGTGCCGCAGCAGGGCGCCGATCTCCTCCGGCGGGCAGAGCGACGGGGTGCCGCCGCCGAAATAGCGTGTTTCGACCGCTTCGCCGCCGAGGTAGCCGCGGCGGGCGTCGAGTTCGCGGTGCATGGCCTCGATGAGGGCATTCATCTGCCTCAGGTCGGCACTTTTGTAGAAATCGCAGTAGGCGCAGATGCGCTTGCAGAAGGGTATGTGGAGATAGATTCCGGCCATTATGTATCAAAAATACGAAAAAAAAGCGGATCGGGGAGCCGTTCCTCTCCGATTTTTTGTGCCGGCAGCTCCTCCCGTTTCCGCCTGCGCTCCTCCCGCTTCCGTTCCGCCGGCCTTTCGTGTTCCCTTGTCGCTCCCTTCCGGGCCGTTCCCGCTTTGAGGCTCGGCGGCGGGGTCCTCTCTGCCGGAGGCGTGCGGCATTTCTGCGTATGCATGCTCCCGGAGCTCCCTTGCATGCGGCCTTTGTTCCGGGGTTGCGGATCGCCGGATTTCCCGTGTGTCCGGCCGGCTGGAGCGGAGGAGTAAATTTTTTGCGTTTTTTACTGTTAATTTTTTCACAATTATGAAAGTTTTTCTACCTTTGTGCCGTCGAACTCCGTGCATACTAAACGATGGGGACGACACGTTAGGTTAGGTGTGGCGCAGGCCACGGAAAAAAGGGAAATAGAGGTTTTTAATCAAAATAACAGTTTTATTATGGACAAAATGGATTTGAAGAAGTACGGGATCACGGGTGTGACCGAGATCGTGTACAATCCCTCCTACGACGAGCTGTTCCGTGAGGAGACCAAGAAGGGCCTGCGCGGCTACGAGAAGGGTCAGCTGACCGACATGGGCGCCGTGAACGTCATGACGGGCGTCTACACCGGCCGTTCGCCCAAGGACAAGTTCTTCGTAATGGACGAGACCACGAAGGATACGATCTGGTGGACGTCGGACGAGTACAAGAACGACAACAAGCCCGTAACGAAGGCTGCCTGGAAGGAGCTCAAGAAGATTGCTTCGAAGGAGCTCTCGGGCAAGAAGCTCTACGTGGTTGATACGTTCTGCGGTGCCAACGAGAACACGCGTCTGAAGATCCGTTTCATCATGGAGGTGGCCTGGCAGGCTCACTTCGTGAAGAACATGTTCATCCGTCCGACGGACGCCGAACTGGAGAACTACGGCGAGCCCGATTTCGTGGTGCTCAACGCTTCGAAAGCCAAGGTTACGAACTACAAGAAGCTGGGCCTGAACTCGGAGACGGCCGTAGTCTTCAACCTTACGGAGAAGATGCAGGTGATCATCAACACCTGGTATGGCGGTGAAATGAAGAAGGGTATGTTCTCCTACATGAACTACCTGCTGCCGCTCAAGGGCATCGCCTCGATGCACTGCTCGGCCAACACCAACGAGAAGGGCGAGACGGCCATCTTCTTCGGTCTGTCGGGTACGGGCAAGACGACCCTCTCGACCGATCCGAAGCGTCAGCTCATCGGCGACGACGAGCACGGCTGGGACGACGACGGCGTATTCAACTTCGAGGGCGGCTGCTACGCCAAGGTGATCAACCTCTCGAAGGAGAACGAGCCCGACATCTGGAACGCCATCCGCCGCAACGCCCTGCTCGAGAACGTGACGGTGGACAAGAAGGGCGCCATCGACTTCGCAGACAAGTCCGTAACGGAGAACACCCGCGTATCGTACCCGATCTTCCACATCGAGAACATCGTAAAGCCCGTATCGAAGGCTCCGGCCGCCAAGAAGGTGATCTTCCTCTCGGCCGACGCATTCGGCGTGCTGCCCCCGGTATCGATCCTGACCCCGGAGCAGACGAAGTACTACTTCCTCTCGGGCTTCACCGCCAAGCTGGCAGGTACCGAGCGCGGCATCACCGAGCCGACGCCGACCTTCTCGGCCTGCTTCGGTGCCGCCTTCCTGTCGCTGCACCCCACCAAGTACGGTGAGGAGCTCGTAAAGCGCATGCAGCAGTCGGGCGCTACGGCTTACCTGGTGAACACGGGCTGGAATGGTACGGGCAAGCGTATCTCGATCAAGGATACGCGCGGCATCATCGACGCCATCCTCGACGGTTCGATCGACAAGGCTCCGACCAAGATGCTCCCGATCTTCGACTTCAAGATCCCGACCGAGCTGCCGGGAGTAGACCCGAAGATCCTCGATCCGCGCGACACCTACGCCAACGCAGCCGACTGGGATGCCAAGGCTCAGGACCTCGCAGGTCGCTTCATCAAGAACTTCACGAAGTTCACCGGCAACGAGGAGGGCAAGAGCCTGGTTGCTGCCGGTCCGAAGCTCTGATCTTCGAACATATGATCCTTTTCGGGAGGTCGCCGTCGGCGGCCTCCCGTTTTTTTGCCCGGCCGTGATCACGCACTTCCCGGAAATTTTGGTAATTTTGTTCGGGCCGCTCTGTCGGCGGCCGCTTCAAAACTGTCTGGAACATGAAACTGCATCTGCTTCTTTTGCTTTCGCTGCTCCTGCCGTCGGGTCTGGCGGCCCAGGATCTTGCCGGGGTGTGGGACGGGACCCTCTCCGCCGATGCCGCCCGGCTGCCGGTCGTATTCCGCATCGACCGTGCCGGGAGCGGCTACCGGGCCACGCTCGACAGCCCCGATCAGGGAGTCCGGGGCATTGCGGTCGATTCGCTCTCTTTCCGGGGCGGGGAGCTCAGCCTTCGGATCGCCGCATTCAACGCCTCGTTCCGCGGAGCGCTCTTGCCCGGCGGCATGATCGTCGGCAGTTTCACCCAGTTCGGCCGGCCCTTCTCGCTTGTGCTGACGCGGCGCAAGCCTCCCGTGCGGCCCCAGACGCCGCGGCCGCCCTTTCCC
>ULSZ01026723.1_pt1 | contig 20129 bp, 23 predicted proteins | sample 1957151 | NCBI WGS metagenome assembly ULSZ01 (sample SAMEA4835721, study PRJEB28245) | human gut metagenome | biome: gut microbiome; material: fecal sample | place: Denmark | collected 2008
ACCTCGGACGAGTCGCCGGTGACGTCGCCGAAGGCAGCGTCGACAGCCTCGCTGATGCGGGTCAGCTCGTCCTCGCCGAGCTCCTGCGCCGGCTCATCATCGTCTTCGCTGTACTCGGTGAGGCCGACCGTAAGCAGTACGCGCCCCTCAACCAGCTGCATGTTGTATTCCATCCAGATGGTGCGCCCGTTCTGATCGGCGTAGCTTGAGAGCGCGCCGTCCACGAGGCCCATCATGGAAGACACCACCTGCTGGGTGTGCTTGTCGGCGTCGAACAGGAAGTAGAGATTGCTGAGGCTGTCGGAGTCCAGCACCTCGCGCACGAGCGCGGGGAGGGTGTAGACGTCGGAGAGCTCCTTGGCGCTGCGATAGGCGTAGCAGTAGGTGAGCCCGTTCGCGGCGGGGAAGAACTCCCTGTCCCAATCGTGGGCGACAGAGCACATCTCGTCGGTCATGTTGAAGTTGGCGTAATTACCGCTGCTGACGTCGGAGTAGATGTCGGTGTGATACCACTCTCCGTCCAGCTTGACGAGGTTCCAGCTGTGATAGGAGTTGTGCACGACCATGCAGTCTATGTCCATCATCTGCATGAAAAGCCTGAACGTCGTGGCAAAGCCCACGCAGACCGCCGCGCCGTACTTGAGCACGCCGTAGGGCTCCGCGCTGTATTCGCTGGCCGTGGGGACTACGACGGTGACGCCGCTTTCGTGTCCGAGGTTGGCGCACATCCAGTCGTAGACCGCCAGCTCCTTGTCATATGGGGTCATGCCGTCGGTGATGATCTCGTCGAGCACCTTTGACGCCATGTTGAGAGTCTCGAGCTGCTTCGAGTCCAGAGCCGAGGTGTCGCCGGACTTGTAGGCGTCGGAGATGGGCAGGGTGGAGCGTATGTAATACTCGCCCGCGACGGCCACGTCGTCCTCCTGGGTCACGGTGTCGGAGTTGGAGCCCACGACCGCGCTGAGCGTTTCGCCCAGCTGCGTGATCTGCTCCGCCTGACCGGATATGCGCTGAATTGCCAGGGCGCCGAGAGTGCAGCTCGCGGCTATCCCCGCCACCAGTACCAGTGCCAGTATAACAATCAGCATTTTCTGGGTCTTGTTGACTGTTTTTGTATCCATAAAGTTAAATTCCCTTCCGGCTGTGAGCCATGAGATATGCGTTAGACGCGGCTCCCCGTCTATTGTTCCTTAAAATGAAGTTAAAAAAATTGAAGCGTCCGGGGAGGTTCCCCGGACGCCTGCATCCGTTTTTGGCTGCTGTCAGCAGACCTTTACTATCCAGCCGCGCGTGTCGGGTATCTTGCCCCACTGTATGCCGGTCAGCTCGTCATACAGCCTCTGGGTGAGAGGCCCGATCTTGTTGTCGTTTATCACGTGCTCGACGTCCTTGTATGCCAGGACGCCCATGGGCGAGACGACGGCGGCGGTGCCGACGCCCCAGGCCTCCTCCAGCGCGCCGCTCTCCGCGGCCTCCACCAGCTCGTCGACGGAGATCTCGCGCTCCTCCACCTCATAGCCCCAGTCCTTGAGCACCTCGATGCAGCTCTTGCGCGTGATGCCGGGCAGGACGGTGCCGCCGGAGATGTCGGGCGTGACGACCTTGCCGTTTATCTTGAACATGACGTTCATGGCGCCGACTTCTTCTATGTACTTCATGTGCACGCCGTCGAGCCAGAGCACCTGGGCGAAGCCCTTCTTCTCGGCCTCCTCGCCGGCGCGCATACTGGCCGCGTAGTTGCCGCCGCACTTGGCGTAGCCGGTGCCGCCGCGCACCGCGCGCACGTCGCGGCTCTCGATCATTATCCGCACCGGGTCTATGCCGCCGGCGTAGTAGCTGCCGGAGGGAGAGGCGATGATGCAGAACAGGTAGTGGTGGCCGGCGTGCACGCCCAGCTGCGCGTCCGTCGCGATTATGAACGGACGCAGGTAGAGGCTGGTGCCGTACTCGTGCGGGACCCAGCTCTCATCCACGGTCACCAGGGTCTTGAGCGCCTCGAGGTAGATATCCTCGGGCACGGGCGGGATGCACATGCGCAGAGCCGAGTTGTTCATGCGCTTGATGTTTTCCGTCGGGCGGAAGAGCTGCACGGTGCCGCTCTCGGTGCGGTAGGCTTTGAGACCTTCAAAAATCTCCTGCGCATAGTGCAGCACGTTGGCGCAGGGCATCAGCTCGATGGGGCCGTAGGGGACTATGCGCGGCGAGTGCCAGCCCTCGCCCTCGTCGTAGTTCATGAGGAACATGTGGTCAGAGAAAATCTTTCCGAATCCCAGCTTGTCGCTGGGCGTCTTTTCCTTGGGGGCAGTCGTCCTGGTGATTTCGATCTTGTCCATTGGTTCTACCTTCTTCCCTCAAAGTATTTGCCGCTCTCTCTCCGCGTGGCGGCGTGTCTAAGACCATGTTACCACATTCTGTGCAAATTGCAAGAGAGAATCTTGACAAAATTCATAATATACGTAAAATAAAGCAGTATACACCTGCGCCAATAGCGAAAGGAGCCAATGCTATGCCTGTAAACGTCAGCATCGTACCGTGTCCGGACTACTCGAGCGAAAACGTGCGCCGCGCGCTCTCCGCCGCGCTTGAGCCGCTGGGAGGACTGGACTGGGTGGAGCCGGGCATGACCGTCGCAATCAAGACCAACCTGGTCTCGCGCATGAAGCCGGAGAGCGCCGCCGTGACGCATCCGGCGCTGCTGGCCGCGCTGACGGAGGAGCTGAGAGCGCGGGGAGCGCGCGTCGTCGTCGGCGACAGCCCCGGCGGTCCGTGGACGGCCGCGTGGGTGCGCTCGGTCTATCACGGCGCCGGGATGGAGGCCGTGGAGGCGGCAGGCGGCGAGCTGAACGGCGACTTCGGCGAGACCGAGGTCACCTTCGCACAGGGGAAGACCCTGCGCGCCTTCACATACACCTCGTGGCTGCAAAGCGCGGACGCCATCATAGATTTCGCCAAGCTCAAGACCCACGGCATGGCCGGCATGACCGCCGCAGTCAAGAACTTTTTCGGCACGATACCCGGCACTCGTAAGCCGGAAATGCACTATCGCTACCCGAATGCGGCGGATTTCTGCTCCATGCTGGTGGATCTGGCGCTGTTCAACGCGCCGCGGCTCACGTTGGTGGACGCGGTGGACTGCATGGAGGGGAACGGGCCGACTCAGGGCACGCCCCGGCATATGGGCGCGCTGTTGGCGGCGGATACGCCGTTCAACGCGGACTTGGTCTGCGCCCGCCTGATAGGCATGGAGGCGATGGACGCGCCCAGCGTCGCGGAGGCGGTCAGGCGCGGGCTGTGCCCGGCCGACTGGCGCGATCTCGGCATAGCGGTCGACGTGGAGCGCTTTGCCATCCCGGACTTTGAAAAGCTGCCCGTGAACGGCAGCACCGAGTTCGGCACCAAGATACCCTTCGGCGGGGCGTTCATGCGCCGCGCGTTCAGCGCCCGACCGAAAGTGGATGCTGCCAAGTGCATCGGCTGCGGCAAGTGCGCCGAGGTCTGTCCGCCCAAGGCCGCTCAGGTGGTCGAGGGCAGGGCGAGGATAGAGGCCAAAAAGTGTATACGCTGTTTCTGTTGTCAGGAGTTCTGCCCCAAGGGCGCGGTCACCGTGCACCGCCCGCTGCTGGCGAGATTGCTGGCGAAATAGCTTAAAACGTGCAAATGACCCGTCCACACAGCAGTGGACGGGTCATTTTTAAAGCTTTTTGCCGGTGAATTCTTCCAGCAGGCCGTGGAGCCCCTGGCTCAAGTCCTGCCAGGTGCTCTCAAAGTCGCCGGTGTACCACGGGTCGGCCACCTCCTGCCCGGCGCGGCCGCAGTGGTCGAGTACGAGGGAGATCTTGCCCTCGCTGTCGCCGTCCGTCATGCGGCGCAGGTTGCGCAGGTTGGCGGCGTCCATGCAGATGATGAGGTCGTACTCGTCGTACTCCTCGCGGGTCATGCGGTGAGCCGCGTGCCCGCCGCAGCCGATGCCGTGCTCGGCGAGCTTTTTGCGCGCCGGCGGATACACGCCGTTGCCCACCTCCTCGTACGACGTCGCCGCTGACGCAATCTCAAACTCCCCGGCAAGCCCGGCCTTTTCAACCATGTCCCTAAACATAAACTCCGCCATCGGACTCCTGCATATATTGCCGTGGCAGACGAATAAAACTTTTGTCATCTATTTCATATCCCTTCAAAAGCCTATAAAACCTTATATTATGGCATTTTTGAGGCTTAATCTTTGCTTTTTGATTTCCTGCAATTACAAAACTGTTTACAAACTTACGCCGTTTTATTGCTGGATGGTGTAGTAAATGGTGTAGTAGGTCAGTGAATATCAGCCTGATTTTCTTTGCTCTTGATGCACATAAGCATACGGAAAGTCTATGATTTACAGCATTTGTTCTGCAGCCAAATCGTAATTGGCATGGGTGTAAACATTGAGTGTCACGCCCACATCAGAATGACCCATGATGTACTGCAGATGCTTGACATCCATTCCTTTGTTTGCCATATTTGTGCAGAATGTGTGACGGAACACATGGGGCGTGATATGCGGCAGCGGCTTGTCCGGGTACAGCTTTTTATACTTTTTCATCGCCCAGCGCATTTCATTTTCGATATGCAACGCCACCTTGGGCTTGTCGTCCTTATCCAGCAGCAGAAAGCCGCTGTACCCGTCTACAATGATTTCCGTCTTTATCTTCCTGCGGCGTTTAAGGATATTGTTCAGACTTTGATAGACTTCCTCTGTCATGGGAATAAAGCGGCAGCCGCACTCCGTCTTGGTTTTCTCGACGTAATACTTTCCGCCCCGTTCCCGGACAAGCTGGTGGTCTACCCGGATTCGCCGGTTTTCAAAATCCAAATCACTTTTTGTAAGGCCGCAAAATTCACTTACACGCATACCGGTTCCGAGCAAAACAACGAATTCATCATAGTATTTGGAATAAGTTTTATCCTCTCGAATGAAGTTCATCCATATTTCCTGCTGCTCGTCTGTCAGTGCTATCCTCTTCTGTGAATCATTTGGGACGACATCAACCAATTTGAAGTCAAAAGGATTTTTGCGGATGGCATCTTCGTTATACGCCATCTGAAATGCGGGCTTAATGACTCCTCGTACACTTGTGAGTGTGCTGTAGCCCCGACCGTCATCATGCAGCTTTATCATCCATGCTTGAGCATCAGATACTTTGATGTCGCGGATTTGCCGATACCCGAAATCTTCTTTTTTTATTATATTCAAGACAAATTTGTAGCCAACCTTTGTGTTATATCGAGTGCCTTGCTTCAACCTTATATAACGTTCTACAAGGGCAATCACGGTTATCTGTCCGGCGGCGTAGTCAATTCCCTCGCTCAACTGTTTGAGTATTTCGGCCTCTTTTTTACGCAGCTCGCTCAAATTGGATGAATATATGGTTCGGCGTTTGCCGCGGATGTCGGTGTACCTATATTGATAAATCAGGTCTTTTCTTTGGCTCTCTCCCGTCCGCAGGATCCTTCCCTTGTTATCTCTCCGCTTCTCGGACACAGTCAAACTCCTTCCTTTATGGAAAGAGCCTTGATATGACAGCTTCATTGTATCATACCAAGGCTACTTTTTCATCACAAATTTCAAATGGAGTATTCGTGCTCGATGTACTGGTCAAATAACCGGCGCTTTATAAGCCGTTTGTTACCGACCCACAGGACGAACCGGCAATTTTGTTCATTGGATAGTTCACGCAGTTTATTGATACCTATTCCCGAATATGCCGCGGCTTCTTCCAAAGTCAAATTGCTTTTTTCCCAAATCGGAATTTCCTTCATAGAACTAACCCCTTTCGCAGGATATAGGCAAGTATCACTTACTGAAATTACACGGTGCATGATTTCCATTTGCAACAAACGTTCTAATACAAATCCGCGCCGCGGCGCCTTGGCAGGCTCATAGAGGTGTAGGCCTCTCCGGGCATTCCTATGCCGGGCCGTCCGAGACGGAAGTACCATAATGTGCCGAAAGCCTCGTCGCGCTGCGAGGTTGCCGGGCTCGCATAAGTGCTCTTGACCTGATTGCCGGACAGGTGGATAGCCGCTCCGCTTTCGGGGGATGTACCGGGGCGCGGTATAAAGTTGTCAAGGTACAGTTTGGGATGCCTTCGTAAAATAAGAACGACGGGAAAGCTCAAAATCTGCCACTGCATAGGAAAATTTTCAGATTTTGAACTCTCCAATCTTCGTCACGACGTGCAGCAGTATGTATTGCCTGAGATCCTCGTCCAGTTCGCCGTCTATCCGGCTGTATCGGTTTATGAGGGGCATATAGAGCAACAGGATTGTTTCGAGCGCCGTGCGGTCGCCGGAAAGCGCTCTCTCCAATGTGTCTCTGAATTCGTGGCTATTCACTTGTCATCACCTCCAAGCATCCTGCGCAGCCGCTTTATGGCCAGAGAGCGCTGCTTGTACACATACTCCACCGGGCAGTCCAGCAGCCAGGCAATCTCTGAGGGCTTAATCTCATGCACGAACAGCCGGGTCAGTATGCGCTGCCGCACGGATGAAAGCCCGTTGAAAGCAACGGACAAACGCTCATCATCAAAAACAAAGCAAATATCGGACGACAGATGGACAGCATACCCAAGCTGTGATTCCGGTATGCCATCCAACGGCACAGTTGGCACCTGGCGTTTCAGCTTCCTCAGATAGTCGATCCGGGCATTACGCACCGTGACCTCCATGAACCTCGTAAAGCGTCCTCTGAGCTCGTCTCTTTCTTTTTTCACTTTTCATGCCTCCAGGCCATGCCATCCCAGCCGCCTGGGAGGCATGCCGGAATGGCATGCGTTGTAATTAGGTTGGTTATCGGGGGTGTTCAACGCACTCACGCGATGTACATGGGAATCACCCCCTTCCCGTTGGCATGAAACTTCATGCGCTTGCAGCGCACCGCGAAAACGGGCAAAGGCGATGCGCATGAAGTTTTTGTGCGTCATTTCCGGTTGCCCAGCAGGGGCGAGGAAATGGCACATCATGTTTTTTGCGCAGCAAAAATGGACGTGCTGCTCCAAAGCGCGGCACGTCCAAGGCAAATGTATATATGAAAATACAGCTACTTGTTTCCAAGCAGCTGTATCTTGTTGTTTCGCTATTCTTTTTTCGAGCGTGTCCTACATCGCAGTCTGAACACGCTCATGGTTTTAGCCCCTCTATCAGTCCGAGAAGCCCGTCTATCATCTCGCAGGCGAGCACCTTTCCCTGAGTGCTGAAGCCCTGCACGCGCCTCTCGGCGTCCCTGGGGTAAACCAGCTCCGGGTACTCGGTGTAATCCAGCAGGAGCTGGTCTACGGTGACATGGAGCGCGTTTGCAATCCTGACGACCATTTCCAGGCTCGGCACTCCGCGGCCGCGCTCAATCTGACCGATGTGGCTGCCCGTGCAGTCGACCTGTTCGGCTAACTCTTCCTGTTTGATTCCGGCCTGTAAGCGGAATTTCCGTATGTTCTTGCCCAGTAGTTCGTAGTCCATTCACTCGACCTCCACTGTTAGAATTGTAATTCAACGTGTAGGACGAGTGAAGAAAGTACAAATTGTTTTTAGTAAGTAATAATTTGATTCACGAAGAAAAAATGAGAAATGTGCCAGGCAAGGCGCTTTTCTCGCGTATAAATGCGCTTATCCAAACACGTCGAGATTCCCCAGCATACGAGCTATGTCGTCATCGAGTGTATAGGCGTTGTTCTGCTCGGCAACTGCGATCCCTTTCGCCAGCTGCTCGCTCACGAGTTTACGGACAAGCTCTTCAAGGGCTGCGCGAGAGGCTGCGTACTCCGTCTGAATCTTTGTCCGAACGGGTCGGGACAGCAGTTCTGGATGCTTGTCCGCGTACTCGCAAAGCGCCGCCACCACGACGGCGCTTTTCCTGTTGCCGAGCTGCTCAAGCAGCTCTCCCGCCCAGATGCGGCGCTCGGTGTCAGCCGGGAACTGGAGCGTGAAGCGGTATTTTCCGTCACATTTCATGGCATACCCCGGAGTTGATTGCTTGCAAGGAGCTCATAGCCGATGGCGTTGGCCTTCGGGTCGGTCACGAAGCTGGCCTGCGCGACCATGGACGAGTGCTCCAGCAGAGTCCTGAACAGTATGCTGCCGCCGCCGATGAAGATGGCCGGGTTCGTGCGCAGATCCACCTGAAGCTCGCGGAGCTGGTCGAGTATGCCGCGCGCGTGGGCTTCGGCTGCGGTGCGTATGGTGCGCTTCACATCCTCGGGCAGGATGGTGCCGCGCCCGAGCAAAACTGCGCTGATGTGCTCGTCCTCTACGCGCATATCGTGCTCGGCGCTGACCTTGCCAATAATCTCGTTGTTCATGGTTATGACGCCACTCTCGAGGCTGTGGCAGAACTGCAAATCCGGCTTGCCGCTGCGCAGGAGAATGGACATCAAATCCCATGTGATGTGCACGATCTCAGCGCTGCTGCACATGCCCTCTATGGCCTTGACCTTTAAGTGCATTTCTCCGATCTGTTCGTGCCACTTGTAGAAGAACTCGTCGTGCACCGGCATGCCGCCTTCCAGCAGCCACTCGTGCACTGTGTGCGCCTCGGGTTTGTCGACGCAGATTATAGGGTTGAGCAGGTATGAGGTCTCCTTCTTGCCAGTGCTTGTCTCTGTTGCCGCCATGCGCCCCACGGGGAACATGGCGCATATGACGGGCTTGGACTTGTGTATGCGGCAGCGCCGGTTCTCGAGCAGGGGGCAGCGGCGTATTGTGCCGCGCGGTTTGAGGCGTATGACGGGCAGCCATAAGTTGTCGCCGATATACTTCTCGCAGTACTCCGAGAAGAAATCCTTGACGGCCATGTTCAGCTCCTTAGCCGCTCGGAACAAATCTCGCGGCGTGAGCAGTATGTCCTCGCGGTTCGTGCAGCACTTGCCGCACTGCGTGCAGTGAAATTCAAACCTGTCGTCCAGCTCCACGATTTTTGCGCCATAACGGCCAATTGCATCTTTTATAACTTCGTCCATTACTTTGCCTCCAATCAAATCTCCATTGTGATGTCCAGCAGCCACAAGCCGGATTCTGTTGGATATTCAAGCTCCCAATTCAGGTGGAGCGCTTTCCTGAGCAGCAGTGAGGCCAGCTCCGAGGGCAGCGACTTGGTCGTATCCCCCTCTATGGAAAACACCTCGGCGCAGACGTCCGGCTTGGCGTCGGCATATGTGAGCAGGACGACGAGCTCGTCGATTGTGAAAACGTGCCCAGACGTGAACACGGCCCAATAGACCTCGTCCATGAGCCGTGCTTTGCAGAGAATCTCCTGCCCGAGCGCAATATGCAGCTGATTGGATATTATCTCCGAGGCCTCCTGCCAGCGCAGGCACAGAGCCTGTTTTATTTTCCATTCCATGTCATTCCCTTTCTGCCATATACGGCGCGAAGCTTATAGTGTCGGCGCCGGGTGGTGCGGAGTGCGCCGGTATGCTCAGCGTGTACAGTGTGTTGCATGTCTCAAAGCGCAGCTCGAACGGCGAGCTCTCTTCGAGTGCCAGCACCGTGGAGGTCAACCGGGCGAACCCGTCCTCGATTATGAGCGCGCGTGCGCCGGGTGTTATCCGACCCACGGGCGTGCCCGTGATGCTAAGTTCTCTCTTGTACATGACGTACCCCTTTCGTTTGTGGTGTATATGTGAACGGGTACGCCTCGCGGCTCCCCGTAGCAAAGAGTAGGGGGAGCCGCAGCTCCATATATGCAAAAAAGTGCCTGAAGGAAATTCCTTCAGGCACTTTGTAAACGTGATACTGTCACCGCACGGCGCGATGCTGAATCTTATACGAACAGTGTAACAGACAGCGCGCGGTTTGGCAAGCAGGATTTCTGTTGCAATTTCCACCTTTCCACAGTGTAATATAACGTCTCCGCAAAGGTGTACCTTTATGGTCACCGCCGTTTGGCTCTGAAAACAGTTTCAACGGCGTCCATAAAGTACCGATTGCGCCACGTGGACATATCCGAAAACGCACTGGACGTTTACGCACACTTTCGAGGAGGTCGGCGCATGAAAAAGACCTACGGCTATGCGCGGGTGTCTACGCGCGAGCAGCATCTGGACAGGCAGATAAAGGCGCTGATGGACTGCGGCATAGACGAGCGCGAGATTATCACCGACAAGGCTACCGGCGTGACGCTAGAGCGCTTCGGGTATCAGGCGCTCAAGAACACCATACTGCGCGAGGGCGACACGCTGGTCATAAAGTCCCTCGACCGGCTCAGCCGCAGCAAGGAGCATATCATGCAGGAGCTGCGGTACTTCAAGGAGCGGCACATCATCGTGCGTGTGATTGACCTGCCCACGACCATGATTCAGCTGCCCGAAGGTCAGGAGTGGGTGTTCGACATGATAAACAACATCCTGATAGAAGTGCTTGCCAGCATCGCCGAGCAGGAGCGACTGACCACACGGCAGCGCCAGGCCGAGGGCATCGCCGCGGCGAAAGAGCGCGGCGCGCATCTGGGCCGACCGGTCACTGCGTACCCGGCAGACTGGGACGAGGTGTATAAGCATTGGCGCTCCGGCGAATTAACCGCGGTCGCCGCGATGCACGAGCTGGGTTTGAAGCGTAGCACCTTCTATAAGCTCGTGCGCCGGTATGAGGAGGGACGGGAATGAGAAAGAAGCTCGTACTGGCAGCGCTGCTCACACTTTCGCTGCTCGTGCTCTCCGCCGGCGGGTATGTGCTCGGTCAGCGGACGGCCGAGTATGCCGAGGGCGACGAGGCTTACTCCGGCCTGGAGGAGTATGTGAGTTTCCCTTCAAGTTTTCCGGGAGAAGATGAGTCTGGCGGCTTGCAGCAGACTGAAACGCCGCAGGTTCAGTCCGGCGCGCCGAACGTGGATTTCGCCGCGCTCAGCCGGATAAACCCGGACATCGTCGGCTGGCTCTACTGCGAGGGGACGCAGATAAACTACCCCGTCGTGCAGGGCAGCGACGATGAGTACTACCTCGACCACCTGTTCGACGGCACGCAAAATGCAAGCGGCTGCCTGTTTTTAGACAGCCGTGTCGACGCGTCGTTTTTGAGCGTCCATTCAATCATTTACGGGCACCACATGCGCAGCGGCGCCATGTTCGCCGCGCTCGACGGCTACAAGCGCCAGAGCTTCTACGACGCGCATCCGACAATGCTGCTCATAACGCCGGACGCGACGTACGAGGTGCAGCTCTTCGCCGCGTATGTAGCCGACCCGTCGGAGGATGCCTGGGAAGTGAGCTTTGCAAACGACGAGGAAGTTCAGGCGTGGATAGACACTGCCATAGCCCGCTCGACGTTCACAAGCGATGTGAAGCCCACCACCGGCGACCGCCTGCTCACGCTCTCCACCTGCAGCTACGAGTTCGGCGACGCGCGGTTCGTGGTGGTGGGGGTGATGGTGGATTGGTAAATCTGTTATAAAAGCTCTGCTAACGTAACAGACTTCAATCTGCCCATCACCAGCGTGTTGAGGCTGTCATAATGGTTTTCCAGTTTTGCAAACACAGGGTTCGAGGTGCAGAACCTATACGCAATCGTTGGGTCAAAACACAGTGCATCTATTACATCCATCAGTGTAATTTCAGCCGGATTCAGTAAAAGAACGTATCCACCAGATTTTCCGTAGCGAGCAGATATAATACCTGAGTCCTTGAGCCGTGAACATATATGCAGCACATATCGCTGCGATGTTCCAACGTCCTCAGCAAGCTTCGCAGACGAAACCGGATGTTTCGATTGCGCCAAAACTATCATACACTTCGCTGCATAATTGACGGATGCGTTTATGATATACACAATTTCATCATCCCTCCAACTGGTGCGCTGCTCACTTTCCGCGCTAGGCTTCCTTGCGCTGGCAGCAGATTTCGGCCCAGCTGGGAAGGTCAGTGAGTTTGATATTGAAGTCTCGCCTGTCATTATACTAGGCTGTGTCCATTAGCAGGGCACAGTATCTACTCTGTCAGTTCTCATAAAGCATGCCTCTGAACTTTTGGTGCGGGATTGAGCGGAATAGCACGGCGCTTTGGGAACATATACCATTCAGTTAGACTATGAAACGAACTGGCTGAACTAAGACGAATTATGTGATTTATTTTTCTTTAGAGACTTCTTACGTTCTCCACCTTTTGCGGCTGATCTCCGACACAGTATAAACTGCTACGAAAGCATCAGGATCCAGCTTGTGAACATAGTTCATCAGGCGCTGATACTGCGGCTTGTCCACGATTACGACCAGCTCGGGGTACTGCCCGTGCGTGTATGCGCCTTCGGCGCGGTATATCGTCGCGCCGCAGTGAAGTTCATTGAGTATGTACTCGCGCAGATCCTCCTCGCGCCGCGTTATCACGCTGACGCGCCGCCTGAGGTTCTGACCAAAGACGAAGTGGTCCATAGCCAGGCCGTTCAAGTAAGTGCCGAGCACGCTGAGCGCAACCGTTTTGCCGTCGTAGACAAAGCCGGAGCAGAGCGCGATGCCCAGCCCGACTATGGACATGGCCTTGCCCACTTCTATACGCAGGTACCTGTTCATAATCTGCGCGATAACGCCCAGCCCGCTGGAGGCCGCGTTGTGGCGGAAAATCACAGCCTGAAGCCAGCTCACCGTGAGCACGTAGCAGCCCACGTCCAGCTCCGCGCTGCCGGTGAACGAGGTGAAATCCGGAAACAGGTTTTCCAGCAGCGCCAGGAAAACCGACAGCAGCACGCAGGAGTATATGGTGTTGAAGGCAAAGCTCATGCCGAGGAGCAGGAAGCCCAGGACTATCAGCACCGCGTTTATTACGAGCGCAATCACAGAGATGGGCACGTCAATAAGGCCGTTTATGATTATCGCCGCGCCGGACACGCTGTTTACGGCGGCATGGCTGGGCACGAGGAAAAAGTACACAACCGCCGACATGAGCGCCATGACCACAGTTATTATGGCGATTTCCCGGGCCTTTCCCAGAAACACAGATTTCCATTTCCCGCTTTCCATATTTTATCCCCCAAATACGTGAAAATATTTCATTAGATAATTATTAAAATGAATATTCTTTATGTTTGGCACCAAGATATTAACACACAGGCAAATGTCCGTCAAGCCTGAAGCCGCAGGGGACTCCACTGCCGTGTTGACACGCACAAATGCCGCGTGATAAAATAGCGAAAATTGCATGGCTGCTACCATGGTAATGGAGGTTCGAAAAGTGGGATATATATTTGAAAACTGCCGGCTGATACCGGAGCTGTCCGGCGGCGTCGGCGGGGAAGGCCTGGAAGTAGCGGTCGAGGGCGGAAAGATAACCCGCGTCGGCAGCGCAGGGGGCGCGGAGGGCGAGCGCATAGACTGCGGCGGAATGACGCTCTTGCCCGGCCTTTTTGACAGTCACGCGCACCTGAGCTACGACTACTACAACGGCGTTATACGCCTCGACGACTTCAAGCTCCTCATGAATTCCAGCCTGAGCGCCAAGCGCTACCTCGCCATGGGCTTTACGACCATACGCGACATGGGCGCTCCCAAGCGGCTGAGCGTGCGCGTGCGGGAGGCCGTCGAGCGCGGGCTGTTCGTCGGGCCACGCATAGTCTCCGGGGGGATGATACTCCGTCCGACGGCGTCCGACAGGCCGGCGGACCCGAACTGCTTTTTGCGCTACGTGTCCGGCCCGGAGGAGTATGCGCGCGCTGCGCGCGAGGAGATAGGCGGCGGGGCCGACTTCGTAAAGCTCTACGCCCCCGGAGAGCCGTCCGAACTGCTCCCGGAGGAGATGGAGGCCGCGGTGCGCATCGCTCACCGCCTCGGGAGGCGCGTAGCCGTGCACGCGCACGACCCCGGAGCCATAGATATGTGCCTGGAGTACGGCGCGGACACGATAGAGCACGCCTCGCACATACGCCCCGACCAGATTGAACGCCTGCGCTCGGGAGAGCAGCACATAGTCCCGACCCTCGCCGTGCTTTCGAGCGATATACCGACGCCGGGCTTTACAAAAGAGCAGAAAGAGCGGATGCTGCGCCCGCTGCTGGAGGCGAACGAGCGGAACATCACCGCCGCGTACGCCGCGGGGCTGGTCATGGGCTTCGGCACCGACTGCGACAGCGCGGACCTCATAAAACTGCCCGGGCTGGAGTTTCGTATGCGCCGCGAGCACTGCGGCATGGGCAACGTGGATATGCTGCTTCAGGCGACCAAGTACAGCGCGCTCATATGCGGCCTGGAGGGCGTCACCGGCGAGATAAAGCCGGGACTCGACGCCGACCTGATACTCGTGCCCGGCAGGCCCGACGAAGATATCTCCGCCATGTACGCACTCCCGAAGCTTGTGATGGCCCGCGGCAGGCTCGCGGACAGTCTGTGAGGCGCGCTGTGAAGGGCGGATTTAGGTCCTGGCTGGACAGGTTTGAATGCCTGGAGGGGAACGAGGCGACCGCGCGGGAACTGCGCGCCATGCTGCCCGGTATGCTTGTGGAGCAGGTGGCGGCGGTGTTCCTGGAGCTTGTGAACGTGTTCGTCTCCGGCTTCTTTTCCACGGCGGCTATGGCGGGCGTGGGGCAGATAAACACGGTAAACAGCGTACTTATGAATCTTTTCCAGGCCTTTGCAATAGGCGGGACGGCGATAGTCAGCCAGCACGCGGGCGCGGCGAGGCGCGGCGAGGCGGCGCGGAACGCCTTTTCCGCGCTGACTCTCGGATTGACTGTCAGCGTCGTTATAACCGCGCTGATTTTTGCGCTGCGCGGCGAGTTCGTAATGCTCCTGTTCGGCGACGCGGAGGCGGAGGTTATTGCAAGCTCCAACGTCTACTTCGGCTTTACGGCGCTTGCGCCGCCTCTCTGGTTCATATATTTTCAGTGCTGCGGCTTCATGCGCGCGACGGGGGACACCAAGCGCCCCATGTACGTCAGCATAGTGCTGAACGTTTCAAGCCTGGCGCTCAATCTGGCGCTGACCTTTGCGCTGGACATGGGCGTGACGGGTACGGCGCTATCCTACCTGCTCAGCTTGGCGATAGCGGCGGCGCTCAGCCTGGCTATGGTGCTGCGCCGCGGCTTTGAACTGCGCCCAAAGCGCTGCGGCGCGGGCGAGCTGGCGGCGAATATCCGCGCCATAACCGCAATCTCAGTGCCGAGCAGCGCGGAAAACCTCATGTTCAACGGCAGCAGGATTGTGCTGCAGAGCTTTCTCGCGGGTATGGGCGCAGCAATGATTTCCGGCAACAGCGTGTTCAACAGCGTAAACGGTATTTTCAACGTGCCGGTCATGGCGCTGTACTACCTCACAATACCCATCGTGGGCCGCTGCGCCGGTGAAGGCGACTGCGAGCGCGTCTCACGCGCGCTGAAGTTCATGGTGCGCAAGAACCTGGTGTGGAGCGTGCCGGTCGCGCTCTGCCATCTGCTGCTCGGCATACCGTTCTCGCTGATATTCTCGCGCGACTGGGAGGTCGTAGTCGTCGCGGCTGGTATGCTCGCAATCTACTCGCCCTTTGCGCTCATGCAGGACGGCAGCTTCATACTGCCAAACGGCTTCAAGGCGGTCGGCGACGCGAAGTTTGCCATGGTCGTCTCGTCCTGCACGGCCTGGATAGTCCGCGTGCTCGGCACCTGGATACTAGGAGTCAGGCTCGGATGGGGCGCTTACGCAATCGCGCTCACCCAGGGCGTTGACACCGCGATACGCTCGGCGCTGTACCACGCCCGCTTCAGGCGGGGGACATGGCTGAAATATATGTTCCCGGAGAAAAAGTAACACGCCCTTGCGCCTGAGAATCATTTCCGCTATAATATTTGCAGAAAGTACAGCTTTGACCTTGGGAGGTACTATGAAGGGCAAAGATTTGACGGAGCGGATTTACCGCCAGATAAAACGCGACCTGATGATGTGCAGGCTGCCGAGCAGCGAGCTTTTCAGCGAGCAGATGCTTGCTGACCGCTACAATTGCAGCCGCACCCCTGCCCGCGAGGCCGCGGGCAGGCTCGTGAGCGAGGGATTTCTGAACAAGTATCCCAGCAAGGGCTATATCGTGCGCCTGCCGACCGAGCGGGAGATGAGCGAGATGCGCTACTGCCTCTACTCGCTCGAAACCGCCGCGCTGCGCCTGACGATACACACGGCGTACCTGGAGGAGTTCCACAGCCTGATGCAGCTTCTGGAGCGCGATATAGACGACCCTGAGATTGCCTATTTCTCCAACATGACCTTCCACTACGAGCTGGCTAAACTCTCGCGCAACGATACGCTTGTGAACCTCATAGAGCGGCTCTACAGCCTGATGATACGCGGGGAGAGCAGCCCCACTTACCGCGGGGTGCCTTACCTGGGCGAGAGCTTCCCGGACAAGCGCGAAAACTTCATGCCGCTGCACGGCGACCCGAACGAGACGGAACGCCACAAGGCCATCGTACAGGCGCTCATAGAGAACCGAAGCGAGGACGCGATGCGCCTGCTGATATCCGACATTTATCCCACGGTGGACAGGGACAAAGTGAACCTGGGCGCCGCCGTGCCGGACCCGATAAATTGAGAAATACGGAAAAAGACGCCTTGCGGGCGTCTTTTTTTCAAGGTTTGTTTTAGCGCGCTAAAACCGCAAATCGGTGCTGATGTAAATTCGTATTGACAAATCAGGTCGAAAGGTATAAAATTTACAAAACACGCTACCATGGTAGCGGAAATACTTCTTGGAATGGAGAGTTGAAAATGAAGAGAGCCGCAGCCCTCATCCTGGCAGTATGTATGCTTGCACTCGCTGCCTGCGGGACTGAACCCGCACCGGAGACCTCCGCCGCAGCCGGGGGCAACACTTCCATAACCATCGGCGAAACCATGGTCATACCCGACTATGACCCCGCTAACTGGTACATAAGCACGCAGTCCACGCTGTTTTCCAACGTGTACAGTACTCTGATTGACGTTATATCCACCGACGACCTCCAGCTCCAGCTCCGTCCGAACCTCGCCGAGAGCTGGGAGACGGAAGAGGACGGCATGGTATGGGTGTTCCACCTGAACCCGAACGCCGTGTACTCCAACGGCGACAAGGTCACCGCCGAGCACGTCAAGACCTGCTTCGAGCGGAACATGGATAACCCCTACACCATGAGCTATGTCGCCATGATAGACAGCATTGAAGTGCGCGACGAGAGCACCGTAGCTTTCCGCCTGGCCTATCCCTGGGCGAGCGTGCCCAACTGCTGGTACATGATAGCCATTTACAACGTCGACCTCTACGACGCCGACCCCGAGAGCTACATGATGAACCCCGTGGGCAGCGGCCCGTACACCCTGGAGAGCCTAGACGAGGCCACCGGCAATTACACCCTCAAGCTCAAGGACGAGTGGTGGGGCGCCGAAAAGCCCACTATTGAGACAGTCAACGTCAGGGCTATCCCCGACCAGAGCACAGCAATAATCGCGCTTCAGAGCGGGACAATAGACACCTACAGCGTGTCCGGCAACAATATGCTGCTCATACAGAACGACAAGAACATCTCCACCAAGGAGTGCATCTCCGTCGTGCCCAACCAGCTCCTGCTCAACCCCAACGTGGAGCCGCTGAATAACCCGCTCATCCGTGAGGCCATCTCCTACGCCATAGACTATGACGCAATCCGCAACGCGACCTGCAGCGGCTTCGTCTCCTCCAAGGACTCCACGATAGTCTTTGCAACTCCCGAGCGCGACATACCCGAGGGCGTTAAGGGCTACACCTACGACCCGGACAAGGCCCGCGAGCTTATCGCAGAGACCGGCCTGCCGACGCCCATCGACGTGGGCGAGATAGTCGGTGGAAACACCAACGGTTCGGCCGAGATGGTAGCTCAGTACCTGGCTGACGTGGGGATAAACGCCACGATAACCCAGTACGAGACCAACGCTGCGGTGCAGAAGTTTATGGAGGGCAGTTTCTCCCTCGCTATCACCACCGGTTCCGGCGGCATGAGCGCGGCGGAGAACCTTAATAACTACTACGGCTCGGGCCAGCCCTACAACTTCAACCGCTTCGGTAACGAGCGCGTAGACGAGATTATCTCCGAGATGATGACGACTGACGACGATGCAAAGACAAACGAGCTGCTGGCTGAGGCGCTGAACATAGTTGTCGGCGAGTGCACCAACTTCAACCTCGGCGTAAGGGCGCAGTACATTGCCTACAACAGCAAGTTTGATATGCCGCCCACCTATAACGGCATCGACCTCATCCGCGTGAGGTAACAATAAGGCAAAGAAAGCGGCACAAACAGAATCACTGTTTGTGCCGCGCTTTTTAAGGAGACAGGTATATGACAAGATACATTATAAAACGTCTGCTGCTCGTCATACCCATTGTCCTCGGCGTGACGGTCATAGTGTTCTGCATAATAAACGCCATACCCGGCAACCCGGGGCGGCGAATGCTAGGCCCGATGGCGTCCCAGGCGCAGGTTGACCTGCTCAACGAGCAGCTCGGCTACACGCTCCCGTTCTTTCAGCGGCTGTGGGACTACCTCGTCGACGTTGTGACCTTCAACTTCGGCACTTCCTATCAGGACGGCACGCTGGTTATGCACAAGATAATGCTGAACTTCCCGTACACGCTGAAGCTTGCTGTGCTCCAGACCCTGGGCTACTCGGTCATAGGCATAGGGCTGGGCGTGTTCTCTGCCGTGAAGCAGTACTCCATCGGCGACAACATCATCCGCGTGATAAGCATAGCGCTTGCGGCCTTCCCGGGCTTCTGGGTGTACATGATAGCCATGCTGGTGTTCAGCCTCTACCTCGGATGGCTCCCGCCGAGCGGAGTGGACGGCTGGACGAGCTACATAATGCCCGTGGGCTGCGCGGCGATACTCTCCGCTTCAAGCCTGCAGCGCCTGACGCGCACAACGATGCTCGAAGCCATACGCCAGGACTATGTGCGCACGGCGCGGGCAAAGGGCTGCTCGAACGAGACGGTAATCTGGCGCCACGCCTTTATGAACGCCATGCTGCCCATCCTCAACCAGATTGGCATAAACTTCGGCTATCTGCTGGGCGGAACCGTTATCGCAGAGAGCATCTTCGGTATGCCCGGCCTGGGTACCGTGATTATAAACGCCGTTAACGCCAAGGACGTGCCGGTCGTCATGGCATGCACAATTTTCCTCGCGGCGATATTCTCCGTGCTCGTCGTGCTGCTCGATTTGCTGAGCGCCCTCGCCGACCCGCGCGTGAAGGCCAAGCTCGTAAAGTAAGGAGGCGCGACATAAATGAGCAGAAAAAATATTGACGGCGCCGGCATAAAGCGCAGCCGCTGGAGGGAAATCTGGCGACTGTTCCGCAAAAACCGCCCGGCGATGATAGGGCTGGTGCTGCTTATACTAATCCTTCTCGTAGCCGTTTTTGCCGACGTAATAGTGCCCTACGACAAGGCCTTGGATGTCAGCTCCGACTGGCTCCAGCCGCCGAGCGCCGAACACATCTTCGGCACGGACAACGTGGGCCGCGACCTCTTTGCACGAGTGATTCACGGCAGCCGATACTCGCTCGTGATTGGCATAGTGGCGACAACGCTTTCGCTCGCCGTCGGCGCGTTCATCGGAGCCGCCTGCGGCTATTTCGGCGGCTGGCTGGACAACGTTGTAATGCGCCTGTTCGATGTGATTGCCAGCATACCAGGTATGCTGCTCATCCTCGTGCTGGTCATGGCGCTGGGCCAGAGCGTGGAAAACCTGCTGTGGGCACTTATGATAAGCGGCGTACCGGGTTATGCTCGGTTCGTGCGTGCAACGGTGCTGAACCTCTCAGACACAGAATACGTGCAGTGCGCCCGCAGCTACGGTACTGGCAACTTCCGCATAATTATGAAACATGTTCTTCCCAACGCAATGGGTCCCATAATAATCATGTTTGCCGGCAGTGTATCGGGCACTATACTCGCGGCGGCTAGCTACTCCTTCATGGGCTTCGGCGTGCAGCAGCCCACCCCGGAGTGGGGCGCCATCATCTCCTCGTCGCGCGCATATATGCGCAACGGGCCGTGGTTTACGCTCATACCGGGCTTTGCCATAGTGCTCACCGCCATGAGCATCAACCTTATGGGCGACGGCCTGCGCGACGCGCTCGACCCGCGGCTGAAGGACTGAGGTGCGTATATGAAGAAGAATAAGAACAACGAAAAAGTGGCGGACGTACT